>CAESAH010000065.1_pt1 | contig 4347 bp, 5 predicted proteins | sample 7263611 | NCBI WGS metagenome assembly CAESAH01 (sample SAMEA6814118, study PRJEB35770) | freshwater metagenome | biome: Freshwater; feature: Freshwater reservoir; material: water | place: Czech Republic | collected 2017-07-26 | depth 30m m | reverse complement strand
TGGCGGGGTAGCTCAGCTTGGTAGAGCAAGCGGCTCATAATCGCTGTGTCGTGGGTTCAAATCCCGCCTCCGCTACTAGTTCCACACGCGTGAATTTCGCGCATCGAGAAGGCTCGGGTAACCTGAGCCACTCGTTAACTGATGAAGGAGTAAGACCATGGCAAGCAAGAGCGCGGACGTACGTCCAAAAATCACCATGGCATGCGTTGATTGCAAAGAGCGCAACTACATCACAAAGAAGAACCGCCGCAACGATCCTGACCGTATGGAACTTAAGAAGTTCTGTCCACGTTGCAAGTCTTCAACTCTTCACCGCGAAACTCGCTAATGATCAATCCCGATTCGGTCGGGCGCACCTTCAAAGGTGTGGAACACGTTACGGTCACGCAAGCGCAAATTGATTCATTTTCTGCCGTCATTGGTGAAACTAATACAGAAGTTGCTCCTCCAACGTTTTCAATTCGTATCTCTTTGTCGCAATATGAATCAATCCTGACTCAGCCTGAAATTGGCGTTGATTGGACTCGTTTAGTTCATGGAGACCAGAAGTTTGAAATATTGCGCCCAATAGTTGCAGGCGATGTTTTTACTTGTTCGGCAACAATTGAAACACTACGAGTAGCAGCTGGAAATGAAATAATTTCTGTGCGATCAGATTTACATAATGGCACCGAGCTTGTAGTTACAGCATGGTCAACTTTGGTGGTGCGCGGATGATTGAAATCGGTACAACTTTGCCAGAGAAAGTTTTTTACATTGATCGCGCCTTACTAAAGGCTTACGCCGATGCAAGTGGAGATCAAAACCCGATTCACCAAGATGAAGCATTTGCGATCTCTGTCGGTCTTCCTAATGTTATTTCCCATGGCATGTTAACTATGGCCCTTGCCGGTAAGTACGTTTCCGATTGGGCGGGCGGAAGTGCTCAAGTACGTGAATTCTCAGCACGATTTATTAAGCCAGTGATAGTTCCAGCGAGCGAAAAGGTTGATTTAACCGTTGTGGCAACAGTTACCGAAGTTGATGGAAACACAGTTAAGTTAGATATCTCCGCAACTTCTGCCGGGGTGAAAGTCCTGGGAATGGCAAAAGCAGTAGTCGTTAAATGAGTATTCCAGATTCAGTAACCCAATTAGCGCAAGCACGCATGGATGCCCGTGCGGCCAAAGATTTTAAATTAGCCGATAAATACCGCGATGAACTATTACATGCAGGATATGAAGTCATCGATGTTGCAGGTGGCTATGAATTAAAACCCAAGAAGCCATATATAACTCTGGCTTACCCACGCGATATTCGCCCCATAGATCTTGAGAATCAAACCACCGTTGGAATTATTGTTGATGGATTTACTGACGATGCCCTTGAAACCGTTAAGGCAATTAAAGCCAATAGTGACTGCGCAGTGGCAATTATTTCTATTGGTGACGCAGGGGCGCTCTTCGAAGAAATGGACAAGCGAACCTACTTAATCTCCGTTGGACCCGGTGCAAGCTGGGCAGATTGTGCAAATGTATTTTTGGAAAAACTATCAAGTAAGTACGTAATTATTATGGATCCATCTACCCGTTTTACTGGCGATGCGATTACGCCAGTTGTTGCCGAATTAGAAAAAGGGGAATACGTTGCCGTTGGTTGGCGCGGTGGGTTAGTTAACTTGGAAGATGAGTGGCGAAGTGTTGATGACAAGGGTGTTGGAGAAGTCGATGTTCTGTTTTCATACTTCATGGCCTTTAACCGCGAAGCTATGACGCAGGTGGGTGGATTCAATCCTCGTGCGGTGTATTACCGAAATGCAGATATTGAATTTTCACTCAAAATCAGACAAGCCGGCGGCAAACTCTTACAGATTGATTTACCGTTAATTCAAGATCGCCATCACGGGTATCACGATGTTGACCCTGATTATCGCGACGCACAATCTAAAAAGACCTTTGACCGTATTCTGGATAAGTACAGAGGTAAAGAAGCGATTTTGTCTCCACGTCGGTAGCCTTGACCCATGACCGAGCTTTCCAATTACACCAGCTTTCACGTAGGTGGGCCGGCGCAAAAAATAATCACGGTTGCTACTCAAGATGAAATAATTGAGGCAATCGAAGGTGCAGGCGATTCACCTATTTTAATTTTGGGTGGTGGAACTAATGTTTTAGTTTCAGATTCTGGCTTTGAAGGAACCGTAATTCGTATTGCAAATAACTCTGTGGAAGCTGAAGTCGATGCATGCAGCGGGGCAACTTTAACTATCGGTGCCGGTGAAGATTGGGATCATCTAGTTTCAACTTCTATCAACCGAGGATTTGCTGGTCTTGAAACTTTAAGTGGAATTCCAGGAACTGTAGGTGCTGCGCCGATTCAAAATATCGGAGCGTACGGTCATGAGGTAAGTGAATTCATTACGCGTGTCCGAACTTATGATCGTGAAAAGAAAGAGATTCGAACTTTCACGAATGCAGAGTGCGAATTTTCATATCGCAACTCTCATTTCAAGGCACACCCTGGCCGATACGTTGTTTTAGAAGTTGCATTTCAAATTCGGCGCGGAGAGATGAGTGATCCAATTACGTATGCTGAACTCTCAAAGAAATTATCAGTTGATATGGGAGACAAGGCTCCGGTCACTGATGTGCGTAAAGCAGTTCTTGAACTTCGCGGGGCAAAGGGAATGTTGCTTAACTCAGGTGATAAAGATTCTTGGTCTGCTGGTTCATTTTTTACTAATCCAATTATTTCTCAGCAAGCCGCCGATGCATTACCCAATGCTGCACCCAAATGGCCACTTACTGATGGGCGAGTAAAAATTTCAGCTGCATGGCTAATTGAAAACTCAGGAATCCATAAAGGCGATGCAGTTGGGGGTGCAAGAATTTCTACGAAACACGTACTTGCACTAACTAATGCTGGAAGTGCAACGGCGTCTGATATTGCATCTCTTGCTCGCAAAGCGCGCGATCAGGTGCAAAGTACTTTTGGAATTACATTAGAAGCTGAAGTAAACCTGATTGGTCTTGAGATTTAACCTTCTGTAATAAGCTTTTTAATTCGACCAATACCTTCAACAATGTCGGCATCACTAGTCGCGTAAGAAAAGCGTAGATATCCAGAAGGCCCAAAAGCTTCACCTGGAACTGCTGCAACTTCGACTTCTTCAAGTAACAACGTAGCTAACTCGGCAGAAGTAGTTGGTGTTTTTCCTCGAATAGTTGTTCCAAGGACGCCCTTTACAGATGGGTATACATAGAAAGCACCTTGGGGTGTTGGACAAACAAAGCCCGGGATTTCATTGAGCAAATCAACAATTAACTTACGTCGACGGTTAAACGCAACGCCCATTTCATGTACTGCATCAAGATTTCCGCTTACAGCTGCAATCGCTGCACGCTGTGAAACGTTTGAAACATTTGAAGTCATGTGTGATTGCAGATTTATCGCTGCCTTAATTACATCCTTAGGGCCAATCATCCAGCCCACGCGCCAGCCAGTCATTGCATACGTCTTTGCAACACCGTTCAAAATAATGCAGGTGTCGGCAAGACCTGGAACTAAAACCGGCAAACTCGGTGCAGTCGCGCCGTCGTAGAGTAAGTGCTCGTAAATCTCATCACTAATGATCCAGATATTATTTTTTAGCGCCCATTCACCAATCGCTTTTACTTGCTCAACTGAATAAACCGAACCAGTTGGATTTGATGGTGAACAAAAAAGCATTGCCTTAGTCTTTGGAGTTCTTGCAGCTTCTAACTGCTCAACACTTACTAAATAATTTTGTGTTTCATCGGCAAAAACTTCAACAGCTTTTCCACCCGCTAATTTGATGCATTCAGGATATGTTGTCCAAAAAGGAGATGGCAAAATTACTTCATCGCCGGGATCAATGATTGTTGCAAAAGCTTGGTATACCGCTTGCTTTCCACCGTTAGTAACAAGAACTTGATCGGCAGTTATGTCATAGTTTGAATCACGTTTTGTCTTTGCAACAATTGCTTCGCGCAGTTCTGGTAAACCTGGTGTTGGTGTGTAACGGTGATTCGCAAGAACTTTTGTTGCAGCCGCTGCAGCTTCAACAATGTAATCAGGTGTTGGAAAATCAGGTTCACCTGCGCCAAATCCAATTACTGGACGCCCAGCAGCTTTAAGTGCTTTAGCCTTGGCATCTACGGCCAAAGTGGCTGATTCAGCAATGGCGGCGATACGCGATGAAATACGTGGAGTCATGGCCCTAAGTCTGCCGTATCTTCAGGCGCGAGTTAGACCTGAACCCCCTCTTGCCCCTACACTTCGACGCTCACGAGGGTTTGCTTTTCCCTATGGTTTTGCCATGCTCTCGCGAAGGGCAGTAGCTCAATT
>CAESAH010000057.1_pt1 | contig 6751 bp, 6 predicted proteins | sample 7263611 | NCBI WGS metagenome assembly CAESAH01 (sample SAMEA6814118, study PRJEB35770) | freshwater metagenome | biome: Freshwater; feature: Freshwater reservoir; material: water | place: Czech Republic | collected 2017-07-26 | depth 30m m | reverse complement strand
GTCGATTCCAACTGCTCTAGCCATGTAAGTAGTACTCCTTTTATCTACGCTCGAGCCTGGGGTAGGGTCGAGGACTGCTTGAAACCTGAGCCCATGATACCCAAAAGGTTGAGTCGAAGCGACTCAGGTTTGCTATCTAGTGAACGGCTGACCCCCCACACTTATTCCCGCAGCCATTTCCTTGGCACGGAACCAGACGCAGATTAGATACCTATTTAGCCGTGACATCCCTACCCTTACCTCCATGAACCTGACCCTTGCCGCGATCTCCTACGGGATTACCGTTTTTGCCCTCGTTCTTTTAGCTGTGCGAGTTCGCACGCTATTGGCAATCTATAAAAAGGGTGCAGCTGATCCAACGCGTGGCAACGACAAAGGCACACGTCTTCGCATGGCTTTGCGCGAAATCTTCGGTCATACCAAGATGTTTAATTTCACCGTCGTCGGTTTTGCACACTGGTTTGTCATGGTCGGTTTCGTTGTTTTATTTGGAACATTAGTCACCGCTTATGGTCAATTAATTAATCCTCGTTTTGCACTGCCAATCATTGGCCACTTGTGGCCTTATGAGTACATCACCGAACTTATTGCTTGGGCGACGGGAATCGGAATTGTTACATTAATTGGAATTCGCCAAGTAACTCGTCTGCGCAATAAGCGTTCACGTTTCTATGGCAGCGGAATGGTGAAGGCCTATTACGTTGAATTCACAATCTTGCTCATTGTTTTCTGTGTTATCGCACTACGTGGACTAGAAGGTGCGCTGTCTGAAGAAACAGCCTGGAACCGTCACTTTGTAACCACATGGTTTATTGCCAAAATGTTTAAGTCCTGGACGCTGACTCAATTAACTTCAACGATTCAATTAGTTGCAGCAATCAAAATTATTGGCTCGATGGCTTGGTTCATTGTTATTGCTAGCAACTTAACTATGGGTGTTGCTTGGCACCGCTTCTTAGCTCCATTTAATATTTTCTTTCGCCGTAACGCCGACGGTAAATCATCTCTTGGGCCATTGCCAGAGATGTTGTCACACGGTGAGGTTGTTAACTTTGAAGATCCAAAAGATGACGATATCTTTGGTTTAGGTACTCGCGCCGACATAACCTGGAAGGGTTTGTTGGATATGACCTCATGTACCGAATGCGGTCGTTGCCAATCACAGTGCCCAGCTTGGCACACTGATAAACCGCTATCACCAAAGCTTTTAATCATGGCCATGCGCGATCACGCCTTTGCAAAGACCGTTGAAACTGAAGCAATGGTGGGCGAAAACGCTGCAATTACTTCGGATATTTTGTGGTCGTGTACATCTTGTGGTGCATGCGTCAATGAATGCCCAGTTGATATCGAACATATTGATCACATCGTAAATATGCGCCGCTACCAAGTAATGGTGGAATCAGATTTCCCTGCTGAACTCGGTGGAACTTTCCGTAACCTAGAACAATCAGGTAATCCTTGGGGTGCTAACAAGAGTGATCGCGAAGCTTGGATTGCTGAATGCGATTTCCCAATCCGTGTTGTCGAAGGCGTATTGCCTGATGAAGTTGAGTACTTATTTTGGGTTGGTTGCGCAGGTGCATATGATGAACGCGCACGCAAAACTACAAAAGCTGTAGCTGAACTTCTGCATATGGCAGGTGTTGAATTTGCCGTTCTTGGTAAGAAGGAAACTTGTACGGGAGATCCTGCACGTCGTGCTGGTAATGAATTTTTGTACCAAATTATGGCCGCAGAGAATATTGAAACATTTAAAGAAGTATTTGCCGATCGTCCAAAGGGTAAGAAAAAAGTTGTTGTTACATGCCCACATTGCTTTACAACAATCGGTCGCGATTATGCACAAAGTGGTTTTGAGCTCGAGATGGTTCACCACACACAACTGCTTAATCAATTAATTCGTGAAAAGAAATTGCTGCCAATTAAAATGAGCCATACTGCAATGACGTATCACGATCCTTGCTACTTGGGTCGTCACAACGAGATCTACCAACCACCACGTGAAATTTTGGAAGCAACGGGTGCGAACTTAACTGAGATGCCACGAAATAAAGAACGTTCATTTTGTTGCGGTGCAGGTGGCGGACGTATGTGGATGGAAGAAAAAATTGGAACGCGCATTAATTTAAATCGCGTTGATGAAGCGATCGGTACTGGCGCTCAAGAACTCGCAGTTGCCTGTCCTTTCTGCCGCGTTATGACCACCGATGGAATGAGCTCACGCGAGTCATCCATGGAGGTTCTAGACGTGGCTCAGGTCTTGCTCCGCTCAGTCAAAGGCACTTGATTAGCTTCTAGATAATCATCTCCGCTCAAACCCTGACGATTCTCAGGAAACTCCCAGTCCGTGGGAGCATTGTTAACCCATGACCACAACTGCCATGAAGACCATGCAACGCATTCTCGTCGTCGACGATGAATCAAGTATCAGTGAATTAATTGCGACCAGCCTGCGCTTTGTTGGTTTTGATGTTCGTACTGCAGCTAATGGTGCACAAGCACTGTCAATGGCTGAAGATTTCAAACCGCATGCAATGGTTCTAGATGTCATGTTGCCTGATCTTGATGGTTTTGAAGTCTGCAAAAAAATTCGCAACGAAGGTGTTGATACCGGTGTTCTTTTCCTAACTGCAAAAGATGGAATGGAAGACAAAGTTAAGGGTTTAACTCTTGGCGGAGATGATTACATGACTAAGCCTTTCTCCCTTGAAGAATTAGTGGCACGTTTACGCGCATTGCTTCGTCGCACTGGTGTAGATCAGATTGATATTGATGATGAAAAAATGCGTTTTGCAGATCTTGAACTTGATGAAGCAACTCACGAAGTTCGCCGTGCAGGTCAACTGCTGGAACTTTCACCAACTGAGTTTGCTTTGATTCGATATTTAATTATTAACGCCGATCGCGTAGTTTCAAAGTCACAGATTTTGGATCACGTATGGCAATACGATTTCCGTGGGGATGCTGGAATTGTTGAAACATACATTTCATACCTTCGTAAGAAGATTGATTCTTTTGATCCACCACTAATTCATACCGTGCGTGGAGTTGGCTACCGTTTACGAATGCCTGCCAAGTAAGTAAATGAACTCTCCCCTTCGCAATTGGTCACTACGCAACCGCTTAACTGCCGGGGTATTGGCTCTATCTGCGATTGGGTTTATTGGTGCTGGGTCAGTTGTTGAAAGATCACTTCATAGTTATCTCATTGGCCAGATAGATGAACAACTCATAAGTGTTGTTGGAGGAACATCACAACGCTTGAATCAAGCTGGAATTGTTAACGATGAAGAAGTAAATCCAAATAATAATGATGACGATGAGGTTACAAGCAGGCGGGCTGCTGCACCTGTCACTCCTCTCAACCGTATCCCAACATCCACCTCTGTCACGCTTTTAGATCCAAGCGGTGCCTTTATTGGTGGTCTTGGTGGAGATCTCAATGCCAACAGAATTACAGATTTCATTAGTGGTTGGACACCAGAAGTAGTTGCCTCCTTTGGAGATAGACCTTTTACCTTAGAAACTCCCGGTGCTGACTTTCGGGTTATTACTCAGGTCTTGCCATCTTCTGTTGGCACAGTAGTCGTTGCCCAATCTCTTGCAGATTTTGATAAAACAACAAATCGAATTGGTCGAATCTTTTTACTCATTGGCTTTCTAGTTCTATTTCTGATTGCCTTTGCGGCCCGTCAAGTTATTAAGATAAGTATGAAGCCATTAGAAAATGTTGAAGCAACAGCAGAAAAGATTGCAGCAGGGGATTTATCGGCACGACTTGATAACTTTGAACCCAATACCGAGGTGGGCCGCCTTAGTGCATCCCTTAATACAATGCTTGGCCGCATTGAAGAATCTTTCGCTATACGTACCGAAAGTGAAAACAAACTTCGTCGCTTCGTTGCAGATGCCAGCCACGAACTTCGCACACCACTTACTGCTATTCGCGGATTTGCTGAACTTCACCGCCAAGGCGCAGTCCCTGATGGCGCCGAAACTAAAGAGCTTCTTGGCCGCATTGAAAAAGAATCCGTACGAATGGGTACATTGGTTGAAGATTTGTTACTCCTTGCTCGCCTAGATCAATCACGTGCAATTGAATTTAATCCCGTAGATCTTGTTCATGTCATTGAAGAAACAGTTGCATCAGCAGCTGCAGCTGGTCCGGGCAATAAAATTACGGTTGAAATGCCTGCAGAACTATTTATTCTTGGAGATTCTGGCCGTATCTATCAAGTGATGACTAACTTGCTTGCTAACGCCCGAATTCACACACCGCAAGGAAGTTCCATTCATGTTCTTGCGCGCGCCGAAGAAGATGGCGTGTATATCTCTGTTGCCGATGATGGCCCAGGATTAAGTGAAGATGATCAAAAGCGAATCTTTGAACGTTTCTTCCGCGCTGACCCATCACGCCAACGCACTAGCCACGAAGGTAGCGGGCTTGGTTTATCTATCGTTGATTCAGTTATGCAGGCACATGGCGGCAAGGTTGGTGTGGTTTCAAAGCCGGGTCAAGGAACTACTTTCACTTTATTCTTTCCAGCACACAAAGCTTAGTTCAGCGACTCCATAGCTTTTAGAACGGCGATGCGTTCTGCAATAGGTGGGTGTGTAGAAAACATTTTAGAAACTGCTTTCCCATCCAGTGGTGATTCAATCCAAATGTGCGCGATTGAATTTGATTTCTGATGCACAACGGTTGAATCAGCAGCCAGTACTTCTAGCGCGCTGCGCAATCCTGCAGGATTGCGTGTAAAGGCAACAGCAGTTGCATCAGCTAACGATTCACGCTTTCGTGAGATTGCAGATTTCAATAGCACGGCTGCAATTGGCGCCAATATTAAAATAAGTAAAGAAAAGACTAGAGCGATGGGATTACCGTTGCTATTGCGGTCGCGATCTCGCCCGCCACCAAACCACATCATTCGGGTCAACATATCGCTCAAGATTGCAATAGCACCTGCAGTAGTTGCAGCAACGGCGCTCACCAATGTATCGCGGTTAGCAACGTGCGCCATTTCGTGGGCAATTACTCCCTGCAGTTGATCGCGATCCATTGCATCCAAAATCCCTGTAGTAAAAGCAATCAAGGCGTGCTCTTGGTTTCGCCCAGTTGCAAAGGCATTGGGCGCACTATCTATGACGATTGCAACCTTTGGCATTGGTAGCCCACTTGCAATAGTCACTTCTTGAATCAAATTAAATAACTTTGGATTATCAGATTCCTGAATTAACTTGGCACCAGTCATTGTTAAAACTAATTTGTCTGAACCGTAATAAGAACCCCATACCGAAACCAGTGCAATACCTACTGCGATAGGGACAATTGCAGTAGTTGATTGACCAAAGTATGTAAGGGCCGCAAAAGCTACAAGCCAAACGAGCACACCCATTCCTATGAGCAGCCCGATTGTCTTGCGGCGATTGGCCGCTTGTTGGGTTCTAAAGTTCATTAAAACTTAACGTTCGGAACTGCGCGATCTTGTGGATCTTCGATTTCGTAAAATTCACGCTCAGTTACTTTAGCAAAACCCGCAAAAAAGTTTGTTGGCACTGTTTTGACTGCAGTGTTAAGCGAGCGCACATTGTCGTTATAGAACTGACGGCTAAATGCAACTTTGTTTTCTGTCGTTGAAAGTTCTTCTTGCAATGACATGAAGTTTGCTGATGCCTTTAAATCTGGATATGCCTCGGCAACTGCAAGCAGCCCGCGCAGCGCTTGTGTAACCATTCCGTCGGCAGCGGCGGTGTCTGCAACAGTTGTTGCACTGGTTGCCTTTGCACGAGCAGCAACGACTGCATCAAAAGTAGTTTGTTCGTGCTTTGCATATCCCTTAACAGTTTCGACTAGGTTAGGAATTAAATCTGCACGACGCTTTAATTGAACTTCAATCTGGGCCCATGCTTCGTTAACGCTGATATTGAGGCGAACAAGGCGGTTGTATTGGGCAATGAAAAACAGGACGATTAACGCAACTACACCAAGAACAATGATTGTTTTCATACCTAATTAAACCCCTTTTTAAGCGGATTCATTCCTTAAGTTTTAGTCGATTTTTGATTTATGGAAGTTCAAAAATGAGCGTGAAGCTGTTGGGCCGCGCTGGCCTTGGTAGCGAGAACCATATTTTTCACTGCCATATGGGTGATCAGCTGGAGAAGAAAGTCTGATCAAACACAGCTGACCAATCTTCATCCCTGGAAAGAGTTTGACGGGCAGGTTTGCAACATTGGAAAGTTCTAACGTGATGTGACCGCTGAAGCCTGGATCAATAAAGCCAGCAGTCGAATGTGTAAGAAGACCTAGGCGGCCCAGTGAAGATTTACCTTCGAGGCGGCCGGCAATGTCATCAGGCAAAGTAATAACTTCATAGGTACTGGCTAAAACAAACTCACCTGGGTGCAAGATGAACGCTTCATCACCTTCGGCGATAACTTCACGGGTCAGTTCTGGTTGTTCTATTGAGGGATCGATGACGCTGTACTTGTGATTTTCAAAGACGCGAAAGAATTTATCCAGACGAACATCCACCGATGAGGGTTGGATCATTGCTTCATGGAAGGGTTCGCAGCCGACGCGGCCTGCTTTGATTTCGGCGAGAATGTCGCGATCACTTAGTAGCACGCGCAGAACCCTATCTCGCTTTGTCGGGCTAATAGGGCAGCGAAATACGCTCGTCAGGGTTGCATAAGTTACTGGTCAGTAGCATTATTTGCCCATGAGCCATTACACCGCCAACCTGCG
>CAESAH010000051.1_pt1 | contig 9002 bp, 7 predicted proteins | sample 7263611 | NCBI WGS metagenome assembly CAESAH01 (sample SAMEA6814118, study PRJEB35770) | freshwater metagenome | biome: Freshwater; feature: Freshwater reservoir; material: water | place: Czech Republic | collected 2017-07-26 | depth 30m m | reverse complement strand
GCCATTGTTACTGCTGCAGCCGTTGCTTTTGGCGTAGCTTCAGTACCAACAGCTAGTGCAGCCGTAAAGACTTACACAATTGCATACCAAGGTCCACTTTCAGGTGGAGAAGCATCAACTGGTATCGATGAGCAGAATGCAGTTAAGTATGCAATCAAGCTTTTCGAAGCAGCTAACAAAAACATCAAGGTCAAGATTGTTTCAGTTGACGATGAAGGCGATGCTGGAAAAGCAGGAACTGTTGCTCCAGGAGTTGGCGCTAACAAGAAGATTCTTGGCGTTGTAGGACCTGCTTACTCAGGCGCAACAATCGCATCACTTCCTTACTACAAGGCTGGCGGATTAGTACTTATCTCTCCTTCAGCAACTCGTGTATCACTAACTGATCCAACGTCTCCTGACTTTGGTGGTCCAGTGTTCCACCGTGTTGTAGGTAAAGATGACCTTCAGGGTCCAGCGTTGGCTAAGTACGCAACAGCTGGTGTTAGCGCTGCAAAGGTATTCGTTTTCGATGACCAGTCAGCATACGCAGTACCACTACGTGGCTACGTTGAAGCTGGTTTGAAGAAGGTTGCTGGAGCAACACTTGTTGGTGGAGATTCAGTGCCTAAGGATGCAACTGACTACGCTCCAACAATTGCAAAGATCGCTCAGAGTGGTGCAACAGTAGTTATCTACACTGGCTACTACTCAGCAGCAGCAGTATTTATCAAGCAGCTTCGTGACTCAGGTTCAAAGGCAGTATTTGCTGGCGGCGACGGAGTCTTCAACCAGGAGTTCCCAAAGCTTGCAGGCGCTGCAGCTGAAGGTTCAAAGGTAACTGGCGTTGGCGGACTTGCTGGCATCAGTGCTGCAACAGAAGCTGACTTCAAGAAGAAGATGGGCGTTTCATCAGGTGTGTACTCTGTAGAGGCATTTGATGCTGCAAACATCTTGCTTTCCGGTATCAAGGCTGGAAAGACAACACGTGCTGCAATGCTTAAGTATGTAAACGCATACAAGGGCAAGAGCATCTCTGGAAACACAATTAAGTTCGACGCTAATGGCGACATTTCTTACGGACTATTTGCTGGTTTCACAACTAAGAATGGTGTTCTAGTTAACACAGGAATCGTTAAGTAATTAACTAGGGCTTACGTTTGACAAGCTGGTGGGTGTTTTGGACCTCTCTTTCAATAGAGACCAAGACACCCACCACTTGCGTAAGGTGTGCATCTATACTCGCGCAGAAGCATTAGCGAAGGAGAACAATGTTTGCAGTACTAATTGATCAGTTCTGGTCGCTGACAATTGCAGGAATCGCCCTTGGATTTATCTACGTTTTGATCTCCCTTGGCTACACCATGGTTTACGGAGTTTTACGCATGATTAACTTTGCGAACTCTGAAATCTTTATGTGGGGAACTTTTGGAACCATCATCACATCGCGCGACATTTTTCATTACACTCAGACTTCTGAACCTGCTAAAGGTTTCAAATTAATTTTTGTTCTTCTCTGCAGCCTTCTTATGTCGATGGCTGTAGCCGGCCTAACTGCAGTCTTTGTAGAATTCGTTGCTTATCGTCGCCTTCGTATGAAAGGCACAAACCGCCTAGCAACTTTAATTTCTGCAATTGGTATCTCAATCGTGCTATCCGAAATAATGCGATTGCTCACGGCTTCTCGACCAGTTGGCGCGCCGCGCGTTCTTGAAAAAATTATCTTGACCGAAATTTGGGGCGCAAATATACGTCTCGATACGATTATCACAATTATTGCAGCGGCAATTATTTTCTTTATTTTGGAGCGTTTCGTAAAACTTTCGCGTATGGGTAAAGCTATTCGAGCCGTATCGATGAATGAAGATGCAGCAAAACTCATGGGCGTTAACCTTAACCGCGTTATTGCTACAACCTTTTTAGTTGGTGGATTAGCCACCGGAGCTGCCAGCTTTTTCTATGTGACAGTTTTCGAGTACACAAAATTTAATATCGGTTTCACGATGGGAATGGCGGCATTTACCGCAGCCGTACTTGGTGGAATCGGAAATATTCGAGGAGCTTTTTATGGCGGTTTAACTTTAGGTCTTCTTGAAGTTTATGCCTCTGCAGTTCTTGGAACACAATGGAAGGCAGTTACAGTTTTCCTAGTCTTAGTCCTAGTCCTTCTCTTTAAACCAAATGGTCTATTTGGCGAAGCCGTTCAGACAACGAGGGCATAATTCATGAAAATTAGAAATTATTGGAATCTTCGCGACTGGGGCGCAGGAATTTGGGAGCGAGCTAATCGCCCAAAACGCATCGCGATTGCGATCGTCTCAATTGTGCTTGTGACACTTCTACCATTCGCTGGAGCATCATTTTTGGCCACACCAATTGCGGCATACGACGCAGTATTGGTATACCCTGTTGGCGTTTTTGTTTTAATGGCGTTGGGTTTAAATATTGTTGTCGGTAAGTCAGGAATGCTTGATTTAGGCTACGTTGCATTCTTTGCAATCGGTGCATACACGATGGCACTTATGGGAACTCACACAGGCCTTAATACCTGGGAGATCATGCCTTTCGGTATCGGTTTTGCAATGTTGGCTGGGGTTCTTCTTGGTCTTCCAACTCTTCGACTACGCGGTGACTATTTAGCAATCGTGACTCTTGGTTTCGGCGAAATTGTTCGCCTAGTAGTTCTTAACTCAACATGGAGCAAAGGTCCAAATGGAATTGCAAATATTCCAATGCCTCCAGATATTGGTCCACTTAAATTTAAACTTGAAGACCAAAAGGTATTTTTCTGGGTGGTTGTCACAATGATCTTGTTAACCATTTGGATGATTCGCCGACTTAGTATTCGGCGTCCAGGCCGTGCTTGGGAGGCTATTCGCCAAGATGAAGATGCCGCAGAACTCATGGGAATTCCGACACTTAAATACAAGATTTGGTCGTTTACATTAGGTGCAGCGGTTGGTGGCGCGGCCGGAGTCCTATTTGCATCAAAGAATCTCTTTATTGCACCTGAAATGTTCACACTTAATGTCTCAATCTTGATTCTCTCTTGCGTGGTATTTGGAGGAATTGGAAATATTTGGGGCGTTGTTGTAGGCGCGGCAATTCTCGGATACCTGCCAGAGCGCATTCGATTCATCTCTGATGCACGCCTATTAGTTTTTGGGTTAGTTCTAGTGATCGTAATGAACTTCCGCCCAGATGGATTACTACCTCGTAAAAAGCGCGAGAAAGCAATTATTAAGAAAGAGGTGAACGCCTAATGTCAGAAATTCTTCTTTCTCTGCAAAGTGTCACAATGAAATTCGGGGGCGTTACGGCGCTTGGTGAAGTAAACCTTGAAGTTAAAAAAGGCGAAATCCTTGCTTTAATCGGCCCTAATGGTGCCGGTAAGACCACGGTATTTAATGTTATTACCGGGGTTTATAAGCCAACAAGTGGATCGATTACTTTTGCGGGAACACAAATCAATAAGCAAAAGCGATTTGAAATCACAAAGATGGGGATAGCTCGTACTTTCCAAAATATTCGTTTATGGGGAGATATGACGACCCTTGAAAACGTGATAGCGGCAACTGACGTCCATAAAAAGAGTGGTTTAGTAGGTGCGCTATTCGGTTTCCCACGTGCTCGCCGGGAAGAGAAGGAAAACCGCGAACGTGCTCATGAAATCTTGAAGTTCATTGGAATTGACGAGTACTCAGATCGATTGGCAAAAAACCTTCCTTACGGTGTCCAACGCCGTCTTGAAATTGCTCGCGCTATGGGAACTAGCCCTCAACTCTTGCTTCTAGATGAGCCAGCTGCTGGATTTAACCCAGCCGAAAAAGTTGAGTTAGCAGCGTTAATTAAGCGAATCCGCGATGCGGGTTACACCGTACTTCTTATCGAGCACGATATGTCTTTAATTATGGGAATCTCAGATCGCGTTGCCGTGCTTGATTTCGGTGTCAAGATTGCAGATGACCTACCAAGTAAAGTCCAAAATGATCCAAAGGTTATTGAGGCCTATTTAGGAGTTCCAGCTGATGCGTCTTGAAATTAAAGATCTCCATGTCCACTACGGCAAGATTGAAGCTATTAAAGGAATCTCTGTTGTAGTTAATGAAGGTGAAATCGTTACTTTAATTGGTGCCAATGGTGCTGGTAAGACAACAACACTCAAGACTATCTCAGGTTTGCGTAAGGTTACTTCTGGCGCAATTATCTTTGATGGCCAGGATATTTCTAACGTTCCCGCACATGAGCGCGTAGATCTTGGAATCTCTCAAGCTCCAGAAGGTCGAGGAATTTTTCCTGGAATGACTGTTCTTGAAAATTTGGAGATGGGTAAGTTCCACCGCAAGAACCGTAAAGCTGAGATGGATGAAGATCTCGATAAGATTTACACACTTTTCCCACGTTTGAAAGAGCGCGTGGCACAAGCTGGTGGAACTTTATCTGGGGGAGAGCAGCAGATGTTAGCCATTGGCCGCGCACTGATGTCTCGTCCAAAAGTTTTACTTCTTGATGAACCATCCATGGGTCTTGCGCCTCAGATGATCGCCAATATTTTCCGAATTATTACTGAAATCAATAAAACCGGTGTGACAATCTTGCTCGTTGAGCAAAATGCACAGCAAGCACTACAGCGTGCTCACCGTGCTTATATTTTGGAGACCGGAAATGTCGTGAAAGAGGCTAAAGCCTCTGATCTACTCAATGATCCTGCAGTGCGCGAGGCCTACCTTGGTACCGGAGCGCATTCTTAACGTTCCGCAAGAATCAAACAGGTAATACGCGCAGTACATGTGCGTTCTCCTGCTTCATTCGTGATTATGATTTCCCAGCTGCATAAAGTTTTGCCTAAAGAAATCGCCGTTGCAACTCCAGTGACTAAACCTGTTGTTGCTGATTTGTGGTGTGTGGCATTGATATCTACGCCAACTATTTTTCGATTTGGGCCGGCATGCAAAGAAGTTCCGATAGAGCCCAAACTTTCAGCAAGGACAACATTTGCACCGCCATGCAATAAGCCCATGGGTTGGGTGTTTCCTTCTACGGGCATTGTTCCTACCAGGCGACCAGGTTCGGCTTCAAGAATCTTTATACCCATTTTTTGATCAAGTGCCCCGCTACCGCGATCTTTGTAAATCTTTAGAAACTCTTCGCTGTTCATGAGAAGTATTCTAGTGTGCAACCTAAGATGTGCCCATGAGCAAACGCCTATTACTTATCGATGGGCACTCAATGGCATATCGCGCTTTTTATGCCTTGCCCGCTGAGAATTTCACAACCGCATCAGGCCAGCACACCAACGCGATATATGGCTTTGCTACGATGTTGCTTTCGCTTTTAACTACCGAAAAACCGACGCATGTGGCAGTGGCTTTTGATGTTTCACGCAAGACTTTTCGTTCCGAAATCTTCCCCGAATACAAGGCCAATCGGGCAAAGACTCCAGATGAATTTCGTTCACAAATGTCCTACTTACACGAACTTGTTTCGGCCTTTGGGATTACTCAGTTTGAAGTTGAGGGCTATGAGGCTGATGACGTCTTGGCCACAATCACTAAGCGCGCCGAAAAAGAAGGCGCAGACGTATTTATCTGTACGGGAGACCGAGATTCTTTTCAGTTGGTCAACGATAAGACAACGGTTTTATATCCAAAGCGCGGTGTCAGTGATTTAGCACGAATGACACCGGATGCAGTTCAAGAAAAATATGGAATGTCACCTGCGCAGTATCCAGACTTTGCTGCTTTGCGAGGAGACCCCAGTGATAACTTGCCATCAATTCCAGGCGTTGGTGAAAAAACTGCAGCGAAATGGGTTGTTGAATATGGCTCTTTACAAGAGCTTTTATCGAATGTAGATAAAGTCGGGGGAAAAGTAGGTCAAGCACTTCGAGATTCGATTGATAACGTAATCCGTAATCGAGAACTGACTCAGTTAATTGCCGAAGTTCCTTTGGATTTGAGCATTGACGCTCTTGCTTGGTCTGGCGTAGATGAGAGCCTGACTAATCCGCTATTTGATCGGCTTGAGTTTAAGACACTCAAAGATCGTATGAAACCGATTCTTCTTAAGAGTTCAAACAAGAGCGTTGAGCCAGAGTTTCAACTTTTTGCTGATGAGATGGCTGAAGGAGTTTTAACCCCGGCCGAACTTGATCAGAAAATTGCTGCACATAAAGGAGTGATAGGAATTTCCTTTGCGCTAGAAGAAGAGAAGCTACATCGGTATGCAGTTGCCTTTTCGCAAGAAGAAGTATTTCTAGTCCATTCATCAACAATGGGGGATTGGGCGCACGATATATCGATACCAAAAATCGCCCACGACGCTAAATCTTTGTCGCGCATTAATGGTTTGGTCGGAATCGAATTTGATACCTCGTTGGCTGCGTACCTAGTTAACCCTGGAGTTCGCGCACAGGAGTTAAAAGATTTGCAGGAAAGGTGGGGCGATGGCAGCGCAATCAATTCTTCATCTGCAGAGCAAGAGCTGCTGACTTCTGCGCGAGCCCTTTTTACTTTACGGGATTCGCTTACGCGTGAACTCAAAGAACGCAATCTGTGGGATTTATTTATCAATATGGAGCTACCTATTGCTGCGTTGTTAGCAAAGATGGAATCAATTGGTATCGCAGTCGATCGCAAAGAACTCGATAAATTAGCGGCTTATTTTGAGGGTGAAGTGAGCCGCGAAACAAAGGCTGCACATGAAGCTGTAGGTCATGAATTCAATGTGGCATCGCCCAAGCAGTTACAGGTGGTTCTCTTTGATGAACTCAAACTCCCTAAAACTAAAAAGATTAAGACTGGATTTACAACTGATGCTGAAAGTTTGGATTGGCTGCATCAAAAAAGCGGGCATCCAGTCCTTACTTCTTTGCTCCGAATTCGCGAGACCAAGAAACTTGGTACAACTGTCGAAGGCTTAATCGCAGAGATTGGCAAGGATGGACGCATCCATACACATTTTCAACAAACGGTTGCCGCAACTGGCCGTTTATCCTCAACGGGACCTAATTTACAAAATATTCCGGTTCGTACTGAAGAAGGCCGCACAATCCGTAACTGTTTTATTGCGGGCAAAGGTTACGTATCGCTGTTAACGGCTGATTACAGCCAAATTGAGATGCGCATCATGGCGCACTTATCACACGATGAAAAACTCCTGAAAGCTTTTGAATCCGGTGAAGATTTGCATGCAACTATTGCTGGAGAAATCTTTGGAGTTAAAGCTCATGATGTAGATCCAGAAATGCGTAGGCAAATAAAGGCAATGTCATACGGGCTTGCTTATGGACTTTCCTCATATGGCCTATCGGCCCAGCTCGATATTTCCCCACCGGCTGCCCAAGATTTAATGGATAAGTACTTTGAACGCTTCGGCGGAATTCGGGATTACTTAAAGGTGGTTGTGGAGGATGCACGCAAAGTTGGCTATACCGAAACGATAATGGGACGCCGCAGATATTTACCTGATCTTATGCACGATAACCGCCAGCGTCGTGAAGTCGCAGAACGAATGGCACTTAACGCACCAATCCAGGGTTCTGCTGCAGACATCATCAAATTAGCGATGCTCAAAGTTGCTGCTGGAATTGAAAAAGAAAAACTGTCTTCTCGTTTGCTACTACAGATTCACGACGAATTAATTGTTGAAGTTATTAAAGGAGAGGAAGAAGTAATCACTGCGCTAGTAAAACGTGAAATGGGTGCGGCTTATCCGCTCAATGCGCCATTAGATGTGAGTGCCGGGCTGGGTCTGACTTGGCACGAAGCGGCGCATTAATTCGTTTCATCGGCGTTATCACGCATCGCACGTAAATCATTTTCGGTAGAAGGCCGCGCATTAGCCTCTGACAGATACTTCCTACCAACAAAGAGAATGAGCGTCCCGATTGCAATACACGTAGGCGTAATTGCCAAAGCTATTCGTGGAGTGAAAGCTTCAGAAATAAATCCGCCGAAAGCTGAACCCAATGCCATGAAGGATCCTTCGATTGTCCAGAGCCATCCGATTGAGGAAACTTCTGAACCAAGTGGGCGCACTGCTTCGAGTACTTCCCAATAAAAAACTTGTTGTGCGCCGCCTATAAAACCTAAACAAGCGCCAACTAATGCAAGGCTCCATCCTGGATAGGTAAAAGCCAAAGGCACAGTAAAAATAAACCAGAGTATGTAATTTCGCATGAACCATTCCAGCGGGCTATAGCGCTTTGAAACGATACCTGCAGCTACCCCGCCCAAAATACTTGCGATTCCCATCGCAGCAAGAATCCAAGCAGTACGCGCAGGGACTTTTTCCAGCGTTGCAAATGCAGGAACAGCAACATCAAATACTCCCCAGCCAAAGCCAATGAATATTGCTTCAACCATAAGTAGTTGCATTGCACGGTGTTTCCACAATGCTTTTTGGCCATCCTTCTTCTTTTCGGGAATCCATCCACGCGACACTGGATTCAAAGCTAGAGAACTTCCTCCCAACGCCATCATGAAGGCTGCAAACAAAAGCGCTGATTGTGGATGTGCTGAAAGTGCAAGAGTTGTTGCGAAAACAGGCCCCAGTACTCCGGCTGCATTGATCACAGAAGTATCAATTGCATATGCACTGCGTAATAGATCTTCAGAAACGATTGCTTTCCATAATGGTCGAACGGACAAGTTAATTGGTGGCGCAGTAACACCAAGCAAGAATGCAAAAGTTAGTATTGTTGGACGAGTATGAGTAAAGCTCAACACAATAAGCATCGCTGTATACCCAGGAACCAAAATACGAAGCGGCCATTTTTGACCGTATCGATCCATGACAGATGAACGTATGCCAGCAGAAAGTGAACCGGCCACCGAGTTCAGCCCAATGGCAAGACCTGCAAATGCAATCGAGCCAGTTTCCTGTTGCGCCTTGAAAAAGACCGATAGGCCAATCATTCCGTAGGCGATTCGCGCCGGGAACGAGGCCAAGAATAAAGGCACAACTTGCGGCGTCTTGAAGAAATCGATGTAGCGTTTCATTGCATTCATCAGTCTATCTGT
>CAESAH010000049.1_pt1 | contig 9299 bp, 10 predicted proteins | sample 7263611 | NCBI WGS metagenome assembly CAESAH01 (sample SAMEA6814118, study PRJEB35770) | freshwater metagenome | biome: Freshwater; feature: Freshwater reservoir; material: water | place: Czech Republic | collected 2017-07-26 | depth 30m m | reverse complement strand
TGACGAAGATTTTCACAAATGACCATGACGCGACCCTTGCGGCGAATGACTTTGCACTTATCGCAAATCTTCTTCACGCTTGGATTAACCTTCATGTCGTTGTGCTCCTTCGTTACTTATAACGGTACATAATTCGACCTTTAGTAAGGTCATACGGACTCATTTCCACGATCACACGGTCAGCCGTCAAGATACGAATGTAGTTCTTTCGCATCTTTCCACTGATGTGAGCGAGGACTTTATGTCCATTAGTTAGTTCCACACGAAACATCGCGTTAGGTAAAGCTTCAGAAACGGTGCCTTCCATTTCGATGGCGCCATCTTTGCTAGCCAATCTGTACCCACAATTCTGTTTAAACGTGAAACAAGCGAAGTTGTAGTTTAGAGGGCGGGCTTGAATAAGGGAAATCGGCCCTATCGAATGACAACCGTGTAACTCAGGCCACAAGCCCTTCGAAAGAGAGGTTATGGAACCAGCCTACTTAGCTCGAATTCGGGCTGCCACAGCCTGGGCAATCACGGCCGAGGAGCCAAATGCTCGAATTAAGTTCTTGGGAACAAACTCACGGGTCGGCCAGCCCATATCAATGAATATAGCCTCTGGATAACGCTCATTCAATCGCTTCAGTGTCGCAAGCAGCGGCGCATCACGATAAGCATCTCTAAAAGCCACCACTAATTTCTTATTTGCAAGGGTTTCAGCATCGCTTGCATGAATATCACAGGCAATTCCTACAGCGCGTAACTCTCTGTGCATGCCCCATGAAACATCACCGGCGGCGATTGTTGGCTTGGTTCCAATCTCCACCAAGTTAACGGCGCCTGGTTCTAGTTCAACCGAGCCGGATACTTCAAATCCATGGATTAAGTCTTTGAAGTCTACGGCAGAAGTTGCAACACCATTAGTTCTATTGGTTGAGCGCCAAGAAATTATTCGCTGTTCCGATTCTTCTAATGACTCAGCAGGTAGCGAGCCTGAATCAACTGCCGACTTAATCCAATCAAAACTTGATGCCACAAAGCCAGATTGATCACCCATACCGGAAAAGCACAGCAAGTCTGCGCCAGCAGTTAATGCCTTTAGTGCGGATTCATGGATCTTTGATGGACCACCGATAGCGCCCATATCAAGTGCATCGGTTACAACCAAACCATTAAAATTCAATACTCCGCGCAGATATTCTCTAATAACTTTGCTCGACAGCGATGCAGGAAATTTTGCATCCAAAGCCTCTGCAACTAAATGGCCTATCATGACCGCAGAAACACCGGATTCAATTGCATGTTTAAATGGAATTACATGTTGGGATTCATATTCGGCAAAAGCCATCTTGATATGTGGCAAATCATGATGGGAGTCTTCTAAGACTGCACCGTGACCAGGAAAGTGTTTAACGCAAGCCCCGACTCCGGCATTTTGCAATCCCCTGACTGCAGCTGCTACATGGCGAGTAACAACATCGGATGACATACCAAATGAGCGAACTCCGACAATTGGATTATTTTCAAAGGCAACAACATCTGCGACTGGTGCATAGGTAATATCGATACCCAGTTCTCGCAATATTGTGCCCATAGAGTTATATGAGCGATATGTAAGATCCTCATCATCACATTGCCCTAATAGCGCTGGTGTTGGATATCGGCTTCCCTCGCGAACAAATAACCGAGTTACATCTCCACCTTCTTCATCAATAGAAACAAGAACCTCAGGGTTATAACTGCGAAGATCCTCAATTAGATGTGCAGCTGACTCGAAATTTGGAGTGTTTGATGCGAAAAGAGTTACTGAACCTAAACCATTCTCCAACCAAGGCTTAATCCATTCAGGAACTACTGACCCGCCGAAACCAGGAGAAAAAGTTGAAAGAATTGTGCGATCAAGGGCGGTTGTCGGTTTCATTGCTATCCTTTTACCGCCCCAGCTGTGACACCGGTGGCAATTTTGTCCTGGATGAGTGAGAAGAAGATAACTACAGGAATCGCAGTTATGGTCGAGGCAGCCATGAGTGGACCCCAGTCAGTACCAAATCTATTTGTGAATCCTGCTAACCAAATTGGCATCGTTGCTTTGTCTTGACTCGAGAGCAAAATATAAGCCAGCAGAAATTCGTTCCAGGCTTGAATAAATGCAAATATCGCGGTGGCGACTAGGCCGGGCGCCATCAATGGAAATAAGACGAGTCGATATGCCTGAGGCTTCGTGCAACCATCAACTAATGCAGCCTCTTCAAGCTCTACCGGGATATTTATTAGAAATCCACGCAGAGTCCACACAACAAAGGGAAGAATAAAGGCTATATACGTGAGAACTACGCCAGCTAATTTATCGGTTAAGTTCAACCTTGAAAGCAGCAAGTAAAGAGGAATTAAGAGTGCTGAAAGTGGCAACATCTGCACGAGCAAAATACTAGCTACATATATGCGCTTTCCGCGGAACTTCATCCGTGCGACTGCAATAGATGCAAACAACGCAACAAACAAACTAATGGCTACCGTAAATACAACAACAATCACCGAATTCCAAAGCGCTTGGGTAAATCCTTCTTTAGTTATCGCCTCTGTATAATTCGATAATGAGAATGAGTGTGGAAACAATGTTGGATTAGTTGAGAGAATGTCGCCTTTAGGTTTAAAGGAAGTGCTGACCATCCAATAAACAGGAAAGCCCATCAAGACAATTGCAAACATCCCTGAGATATTTGAAAATATGGAACTATTCGGGCGTTTCATTCATCCCCCATCCGCATCATTTGTCGCAAGTAATAACCAGTCACTCCTATAAGGGCAAAAATCATGATTAACGAGATCGCAGCACCCATGCCATATTCACTCAAACCAAAGGACTTCTGGAAGGCATAAATAGCCATTGTGTAATATTCAGCAGAAGGACGACTGTCTAGGAAGATCCAGATATGTGAAAAGACTTGGAAATCCCAAATTGTGGAGAGAGAAATCAAAATAATGTAAACCGGCAAAAGCATTGGAAGAATGATATTTCTAAATACCTGACGGGAATTTGCACCATCAATCTCTGCCGCCTCAATTAGATCCTTTGGAACTTGAGTCAGTGCCGCATAAATGCTGATTGTTATAAAAGGCAGCGCGCCCCATGCAACACAGCCGCCAATAATCATAAAGCCTGAAAAAGTGTTAACAAAGTAGTTGTGATTATCCATCTCAAAGCCCAGTGAGTTGATCAGAGCAGTGACAATGCTGAAATCAAACGAAAAGAGCCAACGCCAAACAGAGATTGAAACTAACTGTGGCATGGCCCAAACTAGTATTAGTACGCCATTGAGAGCTTTGCGTATTCCTGGGTGCATCTTGACCATCAAATGAGCAAGCCAGCCACCAACGACTATTGAAACTGAAACCATTCCAAATGTGAAAAGTAATGTTCGCCGTAGAATTCGCCAAAACTCAGGATCTTTTAAAGTTTCGCGGTAATTTTCTAAACCAATGAAAGTTCCTTTGCCGGCGATAATTTCCGCAAGTCCATATCTTTCAAATGATAGTGAAATCAACTTATAGACAGGAAATCCAAGAATTATGCCTAGCGCAATAAGGCTTGGTGCAATTAATAAGTAAGGCCATGGCTTAAATCTGCGGGGGCTAGTAGTCCGCGCCAGAGTAGTGCTCAATTGAGGCCTCCTTAGAAAGTTAATAGTAAGGAGAGGCGACTTTCCCTCGAGTAGGTCGCCTCTCCTTACACTTCTTAAATAGAACTAGGGCTAGTTAAGAAGCTTCGTAATCTCGGCAGATGCATCGGCAGCAGCCTTTGCGACTGTCTTCTTACCAGTGGCTATATCAGCAAGCATTGTTTGAAGAGTATTTGCATTCTCAACATCAACCCACTTCACAGCACCTGGAACGAACCATGAGTTCTTTGCTGCAGCTGCAACTGGAGCAGCAGCACCAGAAATCAAGCTGAGCATCTTTGTATTATTTGGAATCGCACCACTTAGAGCGATGGTCTTCATCTGTGTTGCATTTGTGTAGTAGCGAATCCAAGTAGCAGCCAATTTTACATTCGATGTATAACTTGGAACTGCCAAGTTCGATCCACCAAGGAAGGCTGGAGATGCTTTTCCGGCCTTAACAGAAGGCATTGGGAAGAAGCCCCAGTCAGTACCGACCTTTGGAATACAGCATGATTCCCAGCCATTTGAGTATGACATAGCAACTTTGCCGCCATTGAAAACATCCCACTGTGCAGCTTCAGTTCCTGATTTGTCTGCCTTTGAGAGAAGATCGCTAACTTCCTTGAAGCGATTCAAACCACGAATTGCTGCATCAGAATCTAGTGAACCTGCCCACTTGCCGCCAGACTTAGTAGCGATTGCGCCGCCCTCATCATAAACAAATGACATGGCCGCATACCAGTACTTGCCTGGTAGATAAACTGCAGAGAAATCTTTGTCAGTTCCGTAGGCATCCATTAACTTCTTGCCGGCTGCTAGGAATTCAGCATAAGACTTAGGAACAGAGATTCCCTGTGCTTTAAATAGTGAAGGGCGGTACATAATGGCGCGTGCACCTGCGTAGTAAGGAACTGCATACAACTTACCGTTGTAGCTTCCTGCATCTTCAAGTGCCTTAAGCCAAGTTGCACTGTTTCCAAATGTTGGCTTATATGAGCTAAGTGATGCGAGTGCACCCGCAGCTGAATACTTCATAACTTCTGTGTTTCCAAACTCAACTACATCAGGTCCTTTTTTAGCAACGAGAGAAGCATCGAGTTTCTTGAGGTGATCTCCCCATGTTTGAAATTCAACAATAACTTTTGTATTCGGATATGCAGCGGTAAAAGCTGCATTTGCATCTTCAAGAGCTGTTCCGAAATCTTTCGCATCTGGCATTAGCCAAACTGTGATTGATTTAGGGGCAGCTGCTTGCGCAGCGGTGCTACCTGTAAATGCAACAGCACCAACTAGGGCTGCAACACTTATGGCAGCGATTGATTTAGCGCGAAGTGTGCGCATACATGCCTCCATATAAGTTCCACGATCTTGAGAGGGTTCCAAAGATCTAGTAGAACAGGTATAGACCAATTTTGGGCAAATGGCTAGTATGTGGGCAAGGTGCTGCACTCAATTCCCCCCTCGACCCTCACGCTCGAGCGCGCTTTGGGTTAGGTTGTGCCTCACGGGCAGAGCGCTCCCGGCTAATCAGGCAGGTGGGCATATGGCAAAAGAAGAGGTCAGGAAGCAGTTCCGCCTGGCCGACCTATTGCGCACTGAAATCTCCGAGCTAGCCACCCACGATCTAATTCCAGGGGAGCGTGCCCTAGCTGAACGCTTTGGAACCTCTCGGGTGACTATTCGGCAGGCATTGGCACTTCTGCAAGATGATGGATTAATTTATACAGTTCATGGCGCAGGTTCATTCGTTGCCCCTCCCCGCGTTGTTAAGCAGATGAAATTACTCTCATTCACACAGGAGATGAAACAAAAGGGCTTGAAACCATCTACAAAACTCATTAGCGCCCAACTCATTGAAGATGATGAAAAAGCTGTTGATGAATTTGTCGTGGTTAGCGAACCAGCTTATCGAATTGAGCGCCTACGACTGGGTAATTCAGAACCGCTCTCCCTAGAAATTGCATACATAAACCAAACTATTGCGCCGAACTTACTTGATCTTGATTTAACAAAATCCCTCTATCACATTCTCGAATCTAAGTATGAGCAGGAAGTATTTAGCGCAGATGAACACCTAACTCCAATTATTGTTGATAAAGAGATTGCAAAGATAATGAATATCCCTGTTGGCAGTGCGGCAATTAGAATTCAAAGGACCGGTTATAACGTCCGTGGTGAAGAAATCGAAAGATCAATTTCAATTCGCCAAGGCAATCGTTGGGACTTTAAATATTCAATTCGGATTTAATCGAGATCCCCAGAGATCTCAACCCCAAGGGAGGCTAGTTTTTCACGTCCTCCGTCGAGAGAAGTTAAAACAAAAGGCTTTCCATCAGGACAGATTGCATATGTGTGTTCAAAATGCGCTCCACGAGATCCATCTGCTGAAACCACAGTCCAGTCATCCTTTAGAACCTTCATGCGCTCTGAGCCGCGAGTAATCATTGGCTCGATAGCTAAAACCAAACCAGGGATTATTTCAGGGCCATGGCCTGCCTTTCCAAAGTTTAAGACATGTGGCTCTTGATGCATCTCAGTTCCAATGCCATGGCCACCATATTCACGCAAAATTCCATACTTGCCCTGCGAGTTTGTGTACTGCTCAATTGCATAACCAATGTCAGTTAAATGCGCACCGTTCTTGCCCGCGGCAATTCCACGCCACATTGACTCTTCGCAGACATCCATTAATTTTTGATCGTCGGCGTTTATAGCGCCAATACCAACTGAAAATGCTGCATCTCCATGCCAGCCCTCGACAATCGCACCACAGTCAATCGAGACAACATCTCCATCGTTGATGATGCGTGGGCCTGGAATTCCATGAACAATCTCATCATTTATTGAAACGCAGATTGTTGCTGGAAAACCGTGGTAGTTCAAGAAGTTTGAAGTTGCACCAGAGCGTTTAATAACTGCGGCAGCGACGACGTCGAGGGCATCGGTTGTCATGCCGGGTTTAATCACTTCTCGAATCGCTTGATGTATCTGAGCGACTACTAACCCTGCGCGGCGCATTATTGTAAGTTGTTCAAGAGTTTTAATCTGAATTGCCATGAACTAACTCTCTACGAAACGCGGCTTAAAGCCGAGATCGCACGCAACGTAATCTCTTCAACGCTACCAGTTGCACTAACAGTTATAAGCAAGCCCTCACTGCGATAGAAAGAAACAATGGGGGCTGTCTGTTCCTCATAGACCTCTAAGCGACGTGCAATAACATCTGCTTTGTCATCTTCGCGCTGGTAAACATCTCCCCCACATAGAGGGCATTTATCAACGCCAACTGATGGCTGAAAACAATCCTTGCAAGTACGACGACTAGATAAACGCGTAATAATTTCTGCGTTATCGATCGAAAGTTCAAGAACAGCAGCCAGTGGCCTCGCTTTTTCAGCCAAAATTGCGCGCAAAACCTCTGCCTGCGCAACATTACGTGGAAAACCATCGAGCAAAAATCCATTGGCAACATCATCGTGAGTTAAACGATCCTTCACCATTTCATTGGTCACAGAGTCTGCGACTAATTCACCGCGGTCCATAAAGCTTTTGGCTTGCACACCAAGAGGAGTTCCGGCCTTTAAATTCGCGCGGAAAATATCTCCAGTGGAAATGTGTGGAATTGAATAATGCGCTGCTAGGAATTGAGCTTGTGTTCCCTTACCAGCGCCTGGTGGACCTACCAGGACTAGTCGCATTACTTAAGGAATCCCTCATAGGAACGCTGCTGCAACTGTGACTCGATCTGCTTTGCAGTATCAAGGCCTACACCAACGACGATCAAAATTGCAGTTCCACCGAATGGGAAGTTCTGGCTAGCACCAAAGAGCACAAGTGCTCCAATTGGGATTACGGCAACCAGTGCTAGGTACAACGAGCCAGGAGCTGTAATGCGTGAGAGTACATACTGTAAATACTCAGATGTTGGGCGTCCTGCACGGATACCTGGAATAAATCCACCGTACTTCTTCATGTTATCGGCAACCTCATCAGGGTTGAAAGTGATTGCAACGTAGAAGTATGTAAAGAAAATAATTAGTAGTGCGTATGAAGCTACGTAGATTGGGTGATCGCCCTTAACAAAGTTACGGCTAATCCATACCGCCCATGCCGATTGGCTATTGGTGAAGTTAACAATAAGAGAAGGTATATAGAGGAGTGAAGAGGCGAAAATCACTGGGATTACGCCAGCCTGGTTAACTTTAATTGGAATGTAGGTGCTTGTTCCACCGTAGGCCTGACGTCCAACCATGCGCTTTGCATACTGCACTGGGATGCGACGTTGCGCCTGCTCAACAAAGACAACTGCAGCAACAACCAAGATTCCAACGGCCATTACGAATGAGAATGCAAAGAGGCCTTTTTGAAGTTTGATCGACCAGAGCTGGCTTGGGAATCCTGCAGCGATAGATGTAAAGATCAAGATAGACATACCGTTACCGACGCCGCGATCAGTAATGAGCTCACCAAGCCACATGATTACCGAAGTTCCAGCAGTCATTACAAAGATCATTGTGACGATTCGCGCCCAAGATGTATCTGGAATAATTGCTAGTGAACAACCTGAAATCAACCGGCCGGGTGTACGTGCAACTGCAATCAAACCAGTTGATTGCAAGATTGCAAGACCAATAGTTAAGTAACGTGTGTACTGAGTTAGCTTTGCAGTGCCTGACTGACCCTCATTCTTTAGAGTTTCGAAGCGAGGAATTACAACTGTCAACAACTGAATAATGATTGAACTCGTGATGTAAGGCATGATTCCAAGTGCGAAAACCGAGAGCTTGATTAGCGCTCCACCACTGAAAAGGTTAATCAGACCGAAAAGTCCACCTGATTGCACAGTCTTTAAGCACTCCTGGACGTTTCCATAAGAGACGCCAGGAGTAGGGACTACTGAACCGAAACGGAACAGCGCCATAATTGAAAGAGTGAAGAAGATCTTCTTACGTAGATCAGGTGTCCTAAAGGCCATACCGAACGCTGAAAGCATTGATCTTCTCCACTATCTCGCTAAATTAAAGAACGCTTGTTTTTCCGCCGGCGGCAGTGATCTTATCTACCGCAGTTGAAGAGAATGCATGTGCCGTGACGTTTACCTTTACATCGATATCGCCATTGCCAAGCACCTTCACTGGAAGAGAGTCACGAACTGCACCCTTAGCAATTAGATCTGCAACTGTTACATCGCCACCCTTAGGGAAAAGCGCGTTAATAGTTGAGACGTTAACTGCCTGGTACTCAATGCGAGCTGGGTTCTTGAAACCTCGTAGCTTAGGTAAACGCATTACGAGAGGTAGCTGACCACCCTCGAAACCTGCACGAACCTGGTTACGGGCACGAGTTCCCTTGCCACCGCGACCTGCTGTCTTACCCTTTGATGCCTCACCGCGACCCTTACGAGTCTTAGCTTTCTTAGCACCAGGGGCTGGACGGAGATGATGAAGTTTTAGTGTCATCGTTATTCAACCTCCTCAACTGTGATCAAGTGACGAACTGCATAGACCATTCCACGAATCTCTGGACGATCTTCTTTAACTACAACATCGTTAATGCGCTTTAGGCCCAATGAACGAAGTGTGTCGCGTTGCTCTGGCTTGTTTCCAACCTTCGAGCGAATCTGAGTTACCTTTAAACGTGGCATTAGACACCTAC
>CAESAH010000045.1_pt1 | contig 10319 bp, 9 predicted proteins | sample 7263611 | NCBI WGS metagenome assembly CAESAH01 (sample SAMEA6814118, study PRJEB35770) | freshwater metagenome | biome: Freshwater; feature: Freshwater reservoir; material: water | place: Czech Republic | collected 2017-07-26 | depth 30m m | reverse complement strand
TATCGGCATAAATTTCTGGGCTAGCAATTGGCACTGTGACTCCTAGTAGCTTGGTGTAATCCCTAAAAGCGAGTGCAACTTTGAACCGTCTAGAGGCTTACGGCCAATCCTCTCACTTTGGCTCGAATCTCACAAAAAAGGCGCGAAAAAGCCCCTAGTTCGGGTGGACTAGGGGCCTTTTGCCAGTTGTACCTACATGTATGTCTTAAAGACCGAGCCGGCAAAACGGAATAGGGCTGCGACCAATGTGGCATTGCCGAAGAACTTAAACATCAGCAACAAAATAGATGAAATTCCCATGTGTGACCTCCCTTCGCTGCGAAATTCTGGGGGCGAAAGGAATGTGACATGCAATGTGAAGAAAACTCTGTTGATAAGCGGTTTCGGCGGGTAATCTCACTGGGTATGAGCCAAGACAACGAGTCCTTAGAAAACTTATTGACTGAAGATCGTCATTTTCCTCCCACTCCAGAGTTTGCCGCTCAAGCAAATGCCAAACCTGATGAATATGCACATGCAAATATGGATCGTGTGGCATTTTGGGAAGAACAGGCTCGCGAACTTCAGTGGGATAAAAAATGGGATTCCGCATTGGAATGGAATCCTCCTTATGCCAAATGGTTTCTTGGTGGAAAATTAAATGCATCTGTTAACGCATTAGATCGCCACGTTGCGCAAGGTCGTGGCAGCCGAGTTGCTTTTCACTTTGAGGGTGAGCCTGGTGATGTTCGAACTATTACTTACTCACAGTTACTGACAGAAGTTAAGAAGGCTGCGAATGCTCTGATAGAGCTTGGAATTAAATCTGGAGATCGCGTTGCGATTTATATGCCGATGATTCCTGAAGCAGCAATTGCAATGTTGGCTTGTGCGCGAATCGGTGCACCACACTCAGTTGTATTTGGTGGATTTTCTGCTGACGCATTGCTATCGCGAATTCAAGATGCCGACGCAAAATTAGTGATTACCGCCGATGGTGGATTTAGAAAGGGTGCAGCCTTTGCTTTGAAGCCAGCCGTTGATGAAGCACTCAAAGGCAAGCACAATGTTGGAAAAGTTTTAGTAGTTCAACGCACAAAGCAAGAAACTGCATGGACTGATCGTGATATTTGGTGGCACGACATTGTTGGTCGCCAATCCGAAGAACATGTGGCAGAAAGCTTTGATTCTGAGCACCCGCTCTTCATTTTGTATACATCTGGCACAACAGCCAAGCCAAAAGGTATTTTTCACACAACCGGTGGGTATTTAACTCAGGTGGCATATACCCACAAAGTTGTTTTTGATATTAAGCCCGAAACCGATGTCTATTGGTGCACGGCAGATGTTGGTTGGGTTACCGGCCATTCATACATTGTGTACGGACCACTTATAAATGGTGCAACACAAGTGATGTATGAAGGAACACCAGATACTCCACACAAAGGCCGCATTTTTGAAATTATTGAAAAATACGGCGTAACAATCTTGTATACAGCTCCAACTTTGATTCGTACTTGGATGAAGTGGGGCGATGAATTTCCACAGGCGCATAACTTGCAATCTCTGCGCTTATTGGGATCTGTGGGTGAACCAATTAATCCTGAGGCATGGATGTGGTACCGCGAAGTAATTGGTGGAAATCGTTGTCCAATCGTTGATACATGGTGGCAAACCGAAACCGGCGCCATCATGATCTCTCCACTACCTGGAGTTACTTCAACTAAACCTGGTTCTGCAATGCGACCAATTCCAGGAATTAGTGCAAAAGTTGTTGACGATAATGCAGTACCGGTTGGCGATGGTCACGGTGGTTATTTAATCCTTGATGAACCTTGGCCTTCTATGCTTCGCGGAATTTGGGGCGAAGATGAGCGCTACAAGGAAACTTATTGGTCACGCTTTGATGGAATTTATTTTGCCGGCGATGGTGCAAAACTTGATCATGAAGGTGCAATCTGGTTGCTAGGTCGCGTTGACGATGTGATGAATGTTTCTGGTCACCGAATTTCAACAACAGAAGTTGAGTCAGCATTAGTTTCGCATGAATCGGTTGCAGAAGCAGCAGTTGTTGGAGCTGCTGATGCAATGACTGGCCAAGGCATTGTTGCCTTCGTTATTTTGCGTGGTGGAATAGAACATGCAAATGGGGATGAATTAAATATTGCACTTCGCAATCACGTGGCTAAAGAAATTGGCGCAATTGCTAAACCACGTCAGATTTTGATTGTGAATGAACTTCCAAAAACTCGAAGTGGCAAAATCATGCGTCGTTTACTCAAAGATGTGGCTGAAGATCGCGTAGTTGGCGATGCCACAACATTGGCAGACCCCAACGTTATGAAGTTGATATCGCAGGGTTTGCAAAGCGCCAAATCTGAGGATTAAAGCTTTACCCCTAGATATTTTGACGTAAGGGTAATTAGCTCAATCTCATTTTTAAGAACGCCTACGTGTTTATATGCCACGCTTCCATCGGAGGCAATAAACCATGTCACTGGTACACCCATTCCAAAATAGGACCTAGAACTTCCGGCTGAATCAAACAAGTTGGGCCAAGTAATTCCATTATTTTCTACAAAATCTTGGCCATCTTTAATCGATGCTTCTTCAACATCAACGCCCACTAAAGCTACTTTCCCTTCTGCCTTTTTATAAAAAGATCGCAAAATCGGAATCTCTTCTTTGCATGGGCCACACCAAGAACCCCAAACATTAATAATCATGGGGCCTTTTAATGTATTTACGGATGCACCAGTACCGCCATCAAGGCAGTCAAGATTTATTGAATTGCTCGCTTGCGTGCTTACAAGTGAATTACAGGAGATAACCTGACCAGCAACTTTTTCGGGAGTTGAAGAACAGCCGGCAAGAAGTATTACCGCAACTACAATTGCCAATCTCTTCATCGAAAATCCTTATCAGTCTTGACTAATAATTTTGCTTTAGCTACATCCATCTCGCCTATGCCAACGCTAGGGCATATCTTGGCTAGTGGGCATGCACCGCATGCAGGTTTGCGCGAATGACAAATGCGCCGTCCATGCCAAATCATTCGCTGCGATAAATTTGTCCACTCTTTCTGTGGAATTAATTCTCCAACGATTCTTTCAACCTTCACCGGATCAGTTTCCTTGGTCCAACCAAAGCGGCGAGATAAGCGACCAAAATGTGTATCAACCGTGATTCCTGGAATATCAAAGGCATGACCTAAAACTACATTGGCGGTTTTGCGACCGACTCCCGGCAAAGTAATTAATTCTTCTAATGTGCTGGGAACTTTTCCGCCAAAATCAGTTAATAATTTGACGCCTATCCCCCTTATATGGCGGGCCTTTGCGCGATAAAAACCAGTTTGATACACCAGTTCTTCAAGCTCATGTAAATCTGCTTCTGCATATGATTTAGCAGATTTATATTTCTTAAACAAGGCTGGAGTAATAGTGTTAACTCTCTTATCTGTGCATTGTGCGCTCAAGACCGTGGCAACAATTAACTCCAAGGGATTTTTAAAATCTAATTCACAGCGAATATTCGGGTAGGTCTTGCTCAGAATTCGATAGATAGCCCGAGCCTCTCGGCGGGTTTCGCTATGGGCGGGCATGAGGCTAAAGTACTACCCGTGACCATAGATTTAGATGCAGTACATAGAGCCCCGCTCTTTACCGCCCTTGACGAAGCCGCATCGGCATCTCTTCGCGCGAAAATGGATTTAGTTAAGATTTCAAAGGGAAGCGTCCTGTTTACTGAAGGCGCCGAAGGCGATCATTTGTACGTCATCGTTGAAGGAAAGTTAAAGCTTGGTACTTCAAGTGGTGATGGGCGTGAAAACTTACTGTCAATTCTTGGCCCTGGCGAAATGTTTGGCGAATTAAGTCTTTTTGATCCAGGCCCACGCACATCAACTGCAACGGCAGTAACTGATGCAAAGCTTTTAAGTCTTGGACAAGAAAAGCTACTACCGTGGCTGCGCGAAAACCCAGATGTAGCACTTCAATTATTAGCTTCATTAGCCCAACGCCTTCGTCGCACAAATGAGGCTGTTGGTGATTTAGTTTTCTCTGATGTACCAGGTCGCGTTGCTAAAGCACTTATCGATCTTGGTGAGCGCTTTGGAAAGAAAACTGACGAAGGTTTATTTGTTCACCATGATTTAACGCAAGAAGAACTTGCTCAACTTGTTGGCGCATCTCGCGAAACAGTGAATAAAGCCCTTGCCGATTTTGCAGGACGCGGCTGGTTAAAGCTTGATGGACGTGCAGTTTTAATTACAGATTTTGACCGCCTTTCAAAGCGCGGTAAATGACCGTTTTTAGTCTGTAATTTCTACCGTTAGTTCGATTTCAACTGGTGAATTCAAGGGCAATTCCGCGATTCCAACTGCACTACGTGCATGCTTTGCGCCATCGCCCCAGATTGCTAAGAACAGTTCACTTGCTCCGTTTACAACTAGTGGCGCATTGATGTAACCAGAAACGCCATTAACGTAACCAACCACACGAACAATCTTTGTAATCTTGTTTACATCAGCAACAGTTTCAACGGCAGCTAAACAGTTAAGTGCACAAATCTGTGCCAACTCTTTTGCACGTTCTGGCGTAATTTCACCATCAACTTTTCCAGTACCGGCCATTTCACCGTTCACTAAAGGAAGTTGTCCTGCAGTAAAAACGATGTTTGCTGTACGGATAGCTGGCACATAAGCAGCAACTGGTTTAGCTGCTACTGGAAGTTCAAGGCCAAGTTCTTTTAGCTTTGCGCGCACATCTACTGTATTCATGCAATTACTCTTTTCATATAAGCAACCAGCTGCTCGCCAGTTCCTGGAGCAGGTACGACTTGAACTAGTTCCCAACCATCAGAACCCCATGTATCAAGGATCTGCTTAGTTGCGTGAGAAAGAAGTGGCACTGTTGCATATTCATACTTAGTCATTTATTTAACGCTGCTTTCACTAGTGCAGAAACAACGCCGCCATCGGCTTTGCCTGCAATCTTTGGTTTTACTGCGCCCATTACTTTGCCCATATCTGCAGGGCCCTGCGCGCCAGTTGAAGCAATTGCCTCGGCAATAATTGCAGTGATATCAGCTTCACTTAGTTGAGCTGGTAAGTACTTTGCGATTACTTCGCCTTCACTTTTTTCTAGCGCGGACTTATCAGCACGGCCTGCATTTTCAAATGCTTCGGCAGCTTCTCGGCGCTTTTTAGCTTCGCGAGATAGAACAGTGATTACTTCTTCATCACTAAGAACACGGGCTTCTTTGCCAGCCACTTCTTCATTAGTAATTGCCGTTAGAACCATGCGGATTGTGCCTGAAGTAATTTCATCGCGTCCGCGAATAGCTTCGGTCAGATCCTTTTTTAACTGCTCTTTAATGCTCATGAAGTGAACTCTACTGCTAGTAATTCAGCGATCTGCGCAGTATTAAGGGCTGCACCTTTGCGAAGGTTGTCTCCACAGAGGAACAAATCTATAGATTTCTTATCATCTAGTGATTGACGTACACGCCCTACCCAAGTTGCATCTGTGCCGACTGCATCATTTGGTGTTGGAAACTTCTTGTTCTCTGGATCATCAAGAAGAGTAACTCCAGCGGCTTTCTCAAGTACTTTTTGCGCAGCTTTGCGAGTGACTTCCTTTTTAAATGTTGCATGAACCGCTAATGAGTGCGTTGTAAGAACAGGTACGCGTACACAAGTCGTTGAAACTTTGAGCTTTGGCATTCCAAGAATCTTGCGTGATTCATTGCGTACTTTTAACTCTTCAGATGTGTAGCCATCTTCCTTAAGTGAACCTGCCCAAGGCACAACGTTTAGTGCCAGCGGAGCTGGAAACGCACCTAAATCTGTAACGAGCTTTCGAACATCTCCAGTTGATTCACCAGCATTTGTACCGGCAACAAGTGAAATCTGTGCACGTAATGAATCGATACCAGGTTGCCCCGCACCTGATGCTGCTTGGTATGAAGCCACAACAAGTTCTTTCAAATCAAACTTTTTATTTAGGGCACCCATTGCAACAATCATTGAAAGCGTTGTGCAGTTTGGATTTGAGATAATTCCCTTAGGACGCTTCTTTACATCCTTTGGATTAACTTCAGGAACAACTAGCGGAACCTTTGGATCCATGCGGAAGGCTCCAGAGTTATCGACAACAACTGCACCGCGCTCTACGGCGATTGGTGCCCATTGTTCAGAGATCTCATCTGGAACATCAAACATTGCAACATCGATGCCATCAAATGCTTCTGGGGTTAAAGCAACAACGGTGAGTTCTTCGCCACGGCACATCAATTTCTTCCCAGCACTGCGCGCAGATGCGATCAAGCGAATCTCGCCCCATACATCTTTACGTTCTGAGAGGATGCTTAGCATTACTGTGCCGACTGCGCCGGTTGCGCCAACGACTGCTAGTGATGGCTTCTTTGTGCTTTTCTTTTTACTCATCTTCCAGTTCCTCCATAAACAACGGCCTCATTGCTGTTTGCATCTAAACCAAAAGCAGCATGGGCAGCTTTAGCGCCGCGTTCAAGATCAGATTGACGACAAATAATGGAGATACGAATCTCTGACGTTGAAATCATTTCAATGTTAATTCCTGCTTCAGACATTGCACCAAAGAAGGTTGCAGTAATACCTGGGTGTGAACGCATTCCAGCGCCAATTAATGACAATTTACCGATTTGATCATCGTATTGAATAGATGCAAATCCAACTTCGCCTTGAAGCTTTTGCAAGATTGCAGTTGCATCAGCGCCTTCATCTTTTGGCAAAGTAAATGAAATATCAGTCAATCCTGTTGCTGCGGCAGAGACGTTTTGAACAATCATGTCGATGTTGATGTCAGCATCAGCGATCGCTTGGAAAATGCGCGCTGCAACACCAGTTCGGTCAGGTACTCCGACAATCGTGATCTTTGCTTCGCTCTTATCGTGTGCGATGCCTGCGATGATTGCTTGTTCCATTTCTCCTCCTTGTGGATGGTCTTTAACCACCCATGTTCCTTCATTAGCTGTAAACGATGAACGTACATGTATCGGTAAGTCATAACGGCGTGCATATTCAACACAGCGCAAATGCAAAACTTTTGCTCCGCTTGCTGCTAGTTCTAACATTTCTTCATACGTTACTGTTTTTAATTTACGTGCATTTGGTACTACGCGTGGATCGGCACTAAAGATTCCGTCGACATCAGTATAAATTTCGCAAACATCGGCTTCCAAAGCCGCGGCCAATGCCACAGCAGTTGTGTCACTGCCACCGCGACCAAGAGTTGTTACATCTTTTGTATCTTGTGAAATTCCCTGAAAACCAGCAACAATTGCAATTGCACCTTCAGCCAACGCTTCTTGAATTCGCCCTGGAGTTACATCGATAATGCGAGCGCGACCATGAGCAGATGTTGTGATCACACCAGCTTGGGAACCAGTAAATGAACGTGCTTCGTGTCCCAAATTTGTAATCGCCATTGCAAGTAAAGCCATAGAAATTCGCTCACCGGCAGTGAGCAACATATCCAGTTCGCGACCTGCTGGGATCGGCGTGATCTGTTTAGCTAAATCAATAAGTTCATCGGTTGTATCGCCCATCGCAGAAACAACGACCACGACCTGATTTCCATCGCGCTTTGCCGCCACAATGCGATTGGCAACGCGTTTCATGCCCTCGGCATCGGCAACGGATGAGCCGCCATATTTCTGAACGATGAGTCCCATGGCTTAATGGTGGCGCATAGATTTAATTGACGCTAACCAATTTTCTGCTTTTCCTAAATAATGAGACAAGCAGAGTCTCATATAGCGAGATTAAACGTCCCGTCGGCCTTCAAAAGCTCGGCCCAGCGTAACTTCGTCGGCATATTCTAGGTCTCCCCCTACAGGCAGACCACTGGCTAAGCGAGAGACCTTTATTTCCAGCGGCTTAATCATGCGCGATAAATATGTGGCCGTTGCTTCGCCCTCAAGATTGGGATCAGTTGCCAAGATAACTTCGACAATTCCAGGGTCAGCTAAACGGGCCATAAGTTCGCGAATGCGCAGTTGTTCTGGACCGATTCCATCGATTGGGCTGATTGCTCCGCCCAGCACATGATACTTACCGCGAAATTCGCGAGTGCGTTCGATTGCAATAACGTCTTTGCTTTCTTCAACAACACAGATCAACGTGTTATCGCGGCGAGGGTCGCGACAGATGCGGCATTCATCTTCTTCTGAAACATTTCCACATTGCACACAAAACTTAACGCGCTCTTTCACTGTTCGGATTGAATCAACTAAGGCTGACGCGACTTCACTATCAGCCTGCAAAATATGGAAAGCAATACGTTGTGCTGACTTTGGACCGATTCCTGGCAAGCGACCTAGCGCATCAATGAGATCTTGAATCGCGCCTTCATACATACCCGACATAGATTATTTACTCTCAACTATCTTTGCACCGAGTTCTTGTGCGAGCAATGCTGCGCCTGACAATAAAGTTTTATCGGTTGGTGCCTCTGACGTGCGAGTCTCGCGAGCTGCAGGAGTATTGGTATCAATCGATGGATCAACCACACATTCAATTTTGCGATCTAAACCAACTACATCAACAAAAGCTTTGCGCAAGATTTCATCTGATTCAGAGCGTACAAATGAATCACGCGCACCTGCATTAACAATGCCAATAGTGATCGCCTTGTCATCAACCGCCAGTACCTGCGCCGATGCTGATAGCAGCGACCAGGTAAGTCTGCGGCGCTTTTTTACATCTTCAATAACATCTGGCCATGCACGACGCAGCGCAGCAATATCGAAGCTGCCCGGTACGTGCGGTTGTTTTGCAGAAGGTTCTTGCTCTTTCTCTATTGTCTTTGCTTCTTCAACTTTAGAGTGAGTGACTTCTGAAGGCGCATGAGCAGAGCCTGTAGTTTCTTTTGGCTCTGCGGTGCGCACTTCTGAAGAACGAGCAGAACTCATCGGAGCAATGTTCTCTGCACGTTCAAGCCGCTCAATTCTTGAAAGCATTCCAGATTCCCCATTGTCACCAATCGGCAAAAGAATGCGTCCGCAAATAAGTTCGAGCATTAAACGTGGCGCAGTTGCACCGCGCATCTGAGTTAAACCTTCGGCGGCAATATCGGCAGCACGTGAAAGATTGGCAGTACCAATTCGATTGGCTTGATTGCGCATACGTTCCATCTGATCATCTGGAACATCGCGCAGAATCGCATTGCTGGCTGAATCTTTGAGGGCATCAACAATCATTAAATCGCGAATTCGCTCCAACATATCGCTTGTAAAGCGGCGTGGATCATGGCCAGATTCAATAACACGATCAATAGTTTTAAATAACGTTGCACCATCGTGGGCCGCGATTGCATCGATTGCATCATCGAGCAATGCGCCATCAGTGAAACCTAATAATTGAATTGCGATTTCATAGCTAACGCCATCTTTTCCAGCACCTGCCAAAAGCTGACCTAGAACAGATAAAGCATCACGAACTGATCCTCCAGATGCGCGCACGACTAGAGGAATAACGCCTTTAGCAACGCTGACGCCTTCTAAGTTACAAATCTTTTCTAAGTGCGCAGCCAAAATTCCTGGTGGGACTAAACGGAACGGATAGTGATGAGTACGAGAGCGAATAGTTGCAATCAGTTTTTCTGGTTCAGTTGTAGCAAATATAAAAATTACATGGGGAGGTGGTTCTTCAACGACTTTGAGTAACGCATTTGCCGCGCCTGGCCCAAGTTGGTGCGCCTCATCGATGATGTAAATCTTGTAACGGCTTTGTACTGGTGCAAAGAATGCTTTATCGCGAAGATCGCGAGCATCATCTACTAATCCATGTGTTGCAGCATCTAGTTCAATAACATCTAATGAACCTGGTCCATTAGCAACTAGATCATTACATGATTGGCATTCACCACATGGATTTGGAGTTGGGCCTTTAACGCAGTTAAGTGAGCGCGCCATAATGCGAGCGCTAGAAGTTTTTCCGCAACCACGTGGACCGCTAAATAAATATGCGTGATGTGTGCGTCCAGATTCCAAAGCATTTGAAAGCGGAACTGTTACATGTTCTTGTCCGATGACATCTGCAAAAACAGAGGGACGATACTTGCGATACAAAGCTAATGACATCGCTTGCTCTCCTCTACTGTTCGACGCGGCAATTAAATAGGACCCCTCGCACACCCGCCAGAGCGGACCTACCCTTGCTGCATTCCTGCCCTGGGGGAGTTCAGTACGGTAACGCCGTACGAGGGATCTGGCGTAATCATAGTTATAGCCACCGATAGAGTGCTCCCCTCGGGAGGATTCGCATAGCGGCCGAGTGCGCACGCTTGGAAAGCGTG
>CAESAH010000041.1_pt1 | contig 11147 bp, 10 predicted proteins | sample 7263611 | NCBI WGS metagenome assembly CAESAH01 (sample SAMEA6814118, study PRJEB35770) | freshwater metagenome | biome: Freshwater; feature: Freshwater reservoir; material: water | place: Czech Republic | collected 2017-07-26 | depth 30m m | reverse complement strand
GAAACTTTGCAACCGCTGCACCCGAGGGGGTAAAGCGAAGCTCTGGATCATCGACAAGGTTGCCGATCATTGTGATTGTTGTATCTCCTGCTGCCATAACTATTTCCTCATCTCTACTCGTGGAGTCCGTGCTTATAAATTATTCTGGGCGAATTACTTTGGTGCGCAGAATTGCTTCATTCAAATTGAGTTGACGATCCAACTCTTTGATTGCAGCTGGTTCGCAGTTCATATCAATGACTGCATAAATACCTTCACCTTTTTTCGCAATTTCAAAAGACATACGACGGCGGCCCCACAAGTCGAGCTTGTTTACGGTTCCACCACTGTCTTTAATGATCTTGAGATATGTTTCTAGGCTTGGTGTGACTGTGCGTTCTTCAAGTTCTGGATCAAGAATGACCATAAGTTCATAGTGACGCATGTGTTAACCCGACCTCCTCTGGACTAAGACGGCCACGGCATTTCCGTGACAGGAGGGTTAATAATTTCTTAACCGGGCCGGGTGGCCTGGTTAAGAGGGTTAAGGGTACGGCTTAGAGGCCTCAAAGAGTAAATCGAACAAGGATCCCTGTGTATTTCGCGCTTCTAAAGCCCGTTTTACGAGGGTCGCGGCCAGGTAAGCGGTGGCGGCAATGCGGATCAAGGAAATGGTGGCATAGCCGCCTTGTTGTAAACCAAAATGTGCGCCGGTAAAAAGAGCTAAGTGTTGCCAGATTGCAACGTGATACAAAGTTTCTGCGCCTTGCCAAATCCAAAATGCATGCAGATCTTTTTTATTTGTAAGTGCAATGACAGCTAACGGTGTTAACCACAAAACATATTGCGGTGAATATACCTTGCTTGCCATCATCACAATAGCTAGAACGATGAAGGCAACAGAGGCAAGTGATGGTGTGTGCCTGAGTTCAAAAAGAAAAATTACAAATGAAGTTAAACCTATGAGCAATAACAATAGCGCCAAGTAATTTAGGTTTGAGAGCTCTAGTCCTAACTGGTTAAACGCTAACCATAAGGAACCCCAATCAGCTTGACGATCCATATTAAGTTTATAGAAACGCCACCAACCTGTTGGTGTTGTTAAGGCAAAAGGAAGATTGATGGCCAACCAGATTGCACTTGTGGTCAAGCAATATTTAACTAACTGTCTCATTTGATTCATGCGCCACAAGATAAAAAGAATCGGAAGCAGTAAAAATATTGGCAAAAACTTTGTAGAAATCGAAACTGCAAGTGCGATTGAACTATACAAATACGCTTTGCGATCAAACCAATAGATTGCCACCATCATCGTTGCAATGGCCCAAAGATCCCAGTTGATATAGAGCGATGCAATCATTGCTGGTGCAACGGCTACCAGATAGGAATACTCGGGTTTTATTTTTCGAGCTAACACAACAACTGCAATGAAAAGTAGCGCGAGCAATAATGCGTTGAAATTAAAATACGAAATCGGGGAGCGTGCAACAAATGAAGTTGCATACATAACTAAACCAGTGAGAACTGGGTATTCAACCGATTTTGTGTCACTTGCATATGGCCACTTGTTATCAATCATTCCTCTTTCGCCAAAAAGAGTAGGTAAGTCGCTATAACACGCGTGAATATATTGATCTGGCGTAGCCCAGGTTGTGCTTTCGCAATGTGAAAACTTAGTAAAGGAAACCAGAGATGCAACGATAGCTAAAAGAATTAATGCCCTCGTACCAATCTTCATTATGGTTTTTGGTGTTGCTTTCCACCCGATGTCATAACAATGGGATCAAGTCCGCCGATATTAGTTGGTGCCGGAAACTCCATGACGGGTTCGCCTTTGAGTGCGCCTTTCATAAAGGCCGTCCAAATGCGGGCAGGGAATGAGCCACCAGTAACCGAGTTCATTCCACCGATTCCATTAAGAGTTAATGTCGCGTTATCGCGGAAGAAGGCAACTGATGCGGCGATCTGTGGTGTGTACGCGCTAAACCAAGCGGATGCATCAGATTGAGAAGTTCCGGTTTTTCCAGCAACTGGTCGTCCAAGTGCTAAAGCTGCAGTACCCGTACCGTTAGTAACCACGCGCTTTAACGCATACGTTAAATCGGCCATAACTTCTTTGCTAAATACTTCTTGGGTTTCTGGCTTGGCTTCATATAAAACACCTTTATTTGACCCAATTACTTGAGACACTAAATAAGGTTTTGATTTAACACCTTGTGCGGCAAATGTTGCATAGGCATTGGCAACGTCAATAACGTGAGGGCTTGCAACTCCTAAAACAACTGAAGGTGTTGGCATCATTGCTACAGATTCAGGGATACCTGCGCGTCGTGCGACATCTACAACTGCAGCTGGGCCAACTTTAATTCCAAGTGGAACATAGACGGTGTTAATTGAATGCTCGGTTGCATACAACAAACTGACCTGTCCATATCCCTGCAGTCCATAGTTGCCAACTTCATATGGTTTGCCCGCATCATCAAAAGTTTGAGGTGAGTCACCGTTCCACATTGACGTTAATGGAATTCCTTGTTCAAGGGCGGCAACCAATGCAAAAGGTTTAAAGTTTGAACCAGGTTGAGTAATAGATTGTGTTGCATCGTTTAATTGACGCTCTAAGTAATCTCGGCCGCCATACATGGCAATTACTTCACCGGTTCCAGGACGAATTGCAGCTAAACCAATGCGCAGATCGGCCGGTGCACCTACTGGGTAGAACTTATTTACTGCATCAACGGCAGATTGCTGAGCTTTTTGATCAAGCGTTGTTTTAATAACAAGTCCACCAACTAATAATTGATCTTGGCTAAAACCAAGTTTAGCTAGCTCTTTCGTAACAGCTTCAATTATGTGGCCCTTAGGTCCACTTAACTGGCCTGAAGTCGCACGTGGTGCAACTGTTGGAAATTTCATTTTTGCGGCGGCATCTTTATCTAACCAACCCGCGTCAATCATTCCTTTTTTAACATACTCAAAACGACCCTGTAAGCGTTCTAGGTTTCCTTTTTTAAATGCCGGATCATACAAACCAGGAGAGCGCAAAATGGAGGCGATCACTGCAGCTTGTGCATTAGTTAATTGATTAACATTTCGATTGAAGTACTGCTGAGATGCAGTCATCACACCGTATGAACCACGACCAAAATAAATTGTATTTAGATAACTTTCAAAGATTTGATCTTTAGACAGTTGGTTTTCTAATTTAATTGAGATAACAAGTTCTTTAATTTTTCTTTGAATTGTTCGGCTGGGATTTAGAAACGCTGTTTTAGCGTATTGCTGAGTAATTGTTGAACCACCCTGCAAAGAGCCACCCTTTAAGTTGTTAAGAATTGCGCGCAGGATTCCGGTTACAGAAAAAGCTCGGTTGGAATAAAAGCCGCGGTCTTCTGCAGCAAGAACTGCGTGGCGCACATTTAATGGAATTTCTGCCAGTGGAACAATTTGGCGGTTTTGTGTTCCTACGCGGCCAATTTCTGAACCATTAGAATATTGAATAATTGTAGATTGAGAATTTACATAGGCATTTGGATCCGGGATGTTAACCGTGAAATATGCCAGAGCAAAAAGAACTGATCCTGCAATAAATGCAAAGCCGCCTAGAAAGACCGCTGATCTGATCAGTAACTTACGCATTACTTAAGGCTACCGTGTGGCGTAATCCTCGTCCTCCAAGGTGCGTACTTTGCGGGGCGCCTTGCGTTCGCGGCCATCGCCCAAGATGAATGAAGCACACAGGTGATTCCATGAACACCCGCGGCAGACTTCAACGATGTAGACGCGGAATTCACCAAACTCACTTTCCATCTCCGTTAACTCTTTTACATTCTTAATGCGGCCTGAGTATTGGCCCAGTTGTTCACCAAATGCGTAACGAAGTTCAACAAGTTCATTTTTCTTACACACGGGGCAGTTGCGAACTACTTTCTCACCGTGCCACTTAGCTGCGCGCATTAAATAGGGGTCAGCGTCACAGGCATCAACAACTCCACGGAAGAGGGCCATCAAAGTGGCGCGCTTATCAAGTGAATAGTCGATGTAGGAACGTTGCGATTTCATTGGAGTAAAGAATAATCCACATTGAGCCAGTACGCTCTTCATTATGAGTTTTCTTGGTTTGCTGCGGCATCCAAGGTTTTCGCGTTTGCTGGCAATTCGCTGGACAGGTCAGGGCGTTGATGGCATTTTCCAAAGCGCGTTGGCTTCTTTTGTTCTTTTCTCACCTGAACGCCAAGCTAATGCGTTAAGCGCTGCACTTGGTTTTGCTGTGGTGCTTTTGCCATATTCAATTGTTGGTCCTTTTGTTGGAACCATTCTTGATCGAGTTTCACGCCAACGTGCATTATTTATTGCAAACATGGCCAGAAGTGCAAATTTATTATTAGTTGCACTTTTTATTTTCAGTGGGACAACTGGCCTTGAATTAACAACTGTGGTGTTAGTTGCTTTTGGAATAAACAGATTAATTCTGGCCGCATTATCTGCTGGTTTGCCATTGCTTATTGAATCCGAATCTTTAATCACCGCTAATGCCATGGCAGTTACTGGGGGATCAGTCCTTGTAGTAATCGGTGGGGGAATTGGTGTTGGGGTTCGCGCAATTATTGATTCATTGGCAATTGCTAACCACGCAGATGCACTCCTTATTTTGATTGCTGCTGGCGGATATTTAATTGCGGCGCTTTTGACTACACGTTTAACTAAATATGAAATTGGGCCATTGCAACATGAGATTAAGCAGGCCAGCTTTACCCAAGGAATAACTGAAATGCGCGAAGGTTTTTATTTCCTTCGTATACATGGAGATGCTGCCCGCGGAATTCTGGCAACAGCAGTTCATCGTGGCGGTTTAACTGCACTTACTTTGACGGCGTTGTTGCTTGAGCGAAATAGTTTTAACGATCCCAATATGCCAGAACAGGGTTTGAAAAGCTTTGGTTTCGCACTCTCATTTGCTGGACTAGGTGTATTTCTGGGTGCATTCCTTGCACCATATGGAGTTTCTAAATTTGGCCGGCACCGTTGGATGCGATTTGCGATTCTGACAAGTGCTGCATGCCCAATAATTTTAGCGCTTTCACAAACACAACTTACTTTGATCTTTACCGCATTTCTTGTTTCATTTTTTGGTCAGAATTTAAAAGTTACAAACGACGCTCTTGTTCAGTCCAAGATTGATGATTACTACCGGGGTCGTGTTTTTGCCGTCTATGACGTATTAGTAAATGCTTCAATAGTTTCTGGTGGTCTTATTGCAGCATTATTACTTCCACAATCTGGTTTAGGTTCAACCGTGCCTTTATGTGTCAGCGCTGCTTATTTACTTGTTGGTGTTCGCTTACTTCGCAGTTCGATCTTTCCACCAGTTAAGTAAGGCAGCTGTAGCTTTTTCTTCACCAATCTGACCTTGTTCTAGGCGTAGTTCCATCAGGAAATCCATGGCTGCACCCACATCACGCGATGGCTTTAAATTTAGTAGTTCCATGACTTGTGCACCGTCTAAATCGGGACGGATCTTTGAAAGCTCTTCTTGTTCCATTAATGTTTCGATTCGTGCTTCGAGTGAGTCGTACACCGCAGCTAAGCGTGCAGCCTTATTTAAATTACGCGTCGTACAGTCAGCGCGAGTTAATACATGTAAGTGCATCAATAAATCACCGGCATCGCGCACGTATCGGCGCACGGCAGAATCAGTCCATTCGCCATCGCCGTAACCGTGAAAACGTAAGTGCAGCGTTGTTAAAAGCTCAACGGCTTCAACCGTGTGACCATCAAAGCGAAGTTCGGATAATCGCTTTTTTGCTAGGCGCGCACCGACAACTTCGTGATGGTGGAAAGAAACTCCGCCGCCTTCAATAAATGCACGGGTCTTAGGTTTGCCGATGTCATGTAATAGCGCAGCAAGACGAATCACAAGGTTGGGTCCACCTAGACGATCTTCATGTTCAATGGCTTGCTCCAGCACTGTAATTGAATGCTCATATACATCTTTATGGTGGTGGTGTTCATCAACTTCAAGGCGAAGTTTTGGAATCTCAGGCAGAACTAAATCAGCTAAGCCGGTGTCAACCAAAATGGTAATTCCCTTACGGGGATTATTAGACATCAAAATCTTTGTGAACTCATCGCGCACACGTTCGGCTGAAATAATAGAGATGCGATGTGCTAACTCTTTCATTGAAGCTAAAACTTCGTGATCGATTTCAAAATCTAACTGACTTGCAAAACGTGCAGCACGCATCATTCGCAATGGATCATCATTAAAAGAATCATTGGGTGCACCTGGTGTGCGCAAAGTTCGCTCAGCTAAATCTTGTAACCCATTAAACGGATCAATGAATTGTGGTTTATCAGTAGTTAGTTCTAAGGCCATTGAGTTAACGGTGAAATCACGGCGCGACAAATCACCGTTAATATCTTTTCCGTATTCAACCGCAGGTTTGCGCGAATCTGCATCGTAATGTTCAGTGCGATACGTTGTTACTTCAACAGTTGTGTCACCGCGTTTTCCTGCAACGGTTCCAAATGCAATTCCCGTATCCCAAACATTATCTGCCCACTCATTTAATATTTTTTTACTTTCTTGTGGCAGCGCATTTGTTGTGAAATCTAAATCATTTCCAAGTCGGCCTAAAATCGCATCGCGCACAGGCCCGCCAACCAATGCCAAAGTAAAGCCTTTGGCTTTGAAGGATTGCGCTAACGAACTTGCCAATGGGGCACGTTCGATAAGTTGGCGAATGGCTAATTCGCCTGCGGCTCCTAATGCGGTACTCACAATAAGTAAGGTTAGAGCAGTACCCTTGCTCCATGATCCCGGCACCTGGTGCGGGCAGCGAAGGTACGAAAAAGAAGCGGAAGCGTAAGCGCCCCGCTAACCGCGGCCCCCAAACACAGAGTTCTAGTAACCCTGAAAATTCTGCACACCCTAAAAATAAGCGCCCGTATGCCAAACGTGTCGATGAAGTAAGCGCTGGTGGTTTAGTTATCGATCATTCAGGCACTCAAGGCTTACTTATTGGACGCATTGATCACAAAGATACGACTGGAAAACGCATTCTGTGGTCGTTGCCAAAGGGGCACATAGAAGAAGGTGAAACGCCAGAACAAGCCGCAATTCGTGAAGTGGCCGAAGAAACTGGAATTACATCTTCTATTACTAAATCTTTAGGCGTGATTGATTTTTGGTTTATGGCTGGTGGAAAGCGTATTCATAAAACTGTTCACCACTTTATTTTTACTGAAGTAAGTGGCGTTCTAACACCTCAAGTCACCGAAGTTGATGAAGTTTCGTGGTTTCCACTAGCTGAAATTGTTGACCGCTTGGCATACCCTGATGAGAAAAAGCTGATTGCTCGAAGCGGTGAGTTAACTTGATAAGAAAACTTATTGGATTTTTCTTTGTAGCTCTTTTTATCGCTGCCCCACTTTCCCCTGCACATGCCGATCCGGTAATTGTCCGAATCGTTGGCCCAGCACACCAAACATTTACTGGAGAATTTCGCAATGATGATTTAGCCCAAGAACTAACGCCTTCGGGTCGCTTAGGACAGTTGGTGTATGTGCCAGTGTCACAATCAAAAATTTGGGTTATTGATCCTGCGTTGATTGATGAAGTTTCGGCGATGATGGGTGAATATAAATTAGCAACCAATGCCACACCGGCCGGGTCCCAGATTGCATCAAGTTGGTTGAGTCAGTTACAAAAAGTAAGTAAGAACAATGACGTTGTTGCCCTTGCTTACGGTAACCCTGATGTTGCATTAGCTAAATCTTTAGCGCCTAGTGAATTAAAAATGTATTACACATTTGGTAAATCACAGTTGCAGTTGGCGTTGATGCGCATGGTCCGAAGTGAACCTGCAGGTAACTGGAGCACTGGAAAATCAAAGTTGAGCGCGCCTTTGCGCAAGAATTACAGTGATAGCCGCAAGGCGCTTACCCGTTTATCCCGCGTGGTTAATAGCTATGACCTCATGATCATGAGGGCCCAGTTAGGTCGGCTCTTATCTCCAACGTTAGATAAAGATGGACGAAGCTATTTTTCCTTTAGTGCAAAAACAGCGGTAGAAAAAGAAGTTCATAGGTTAAGAATTAACGGTGGCAAGTATCAAGTAACTACTGAATCAGCAAAACTGCCTGTCACAATCGTTAATCAGTTTCCTTTTGCAGTAACAGTAAACGTTGAGATGCTTCCTATGAATTCTCGAGTGATAGTTGATAGCTTCACTGGAATCAACGTTGCCGCTAACTCTAAGAAACAATTAGAGCTTAATCTCAGTGTTATAGCACCGGGTGAAACTACTATCTTTGCGCAGATCACTGATTCGCGCGGCCTGGCTGTAGTTCCTCAATCAATCTTGCAGATCAATTCAACTGTTATTGATAAGCGTGTTACGTGGTTTACAACTGGTGCAGCGATTCTTTTGTTACTAGCCGCTGTGGCCCAAAGTGTACGAAGAGTGCGAAAGGGGCGCAGTAATGAAAACTAATGAGCTCTTTCGCGCTTCAGGAATGATGGCGCTTGGGACAATTATTTCGCGTATCACTGGATTTATTCGCGGAATTTTGATTGTTGCTGTTCTGGGGACTGCGCTGCTCGCTGATTCTTACAACGTTGCTAATACCATGCCAAATATTTTATATAACTTATTAGTTGGTGGCGCATTAACTGCAATCTTTATCCCGCAGCTAGTTCGATCTTTTGATCTAGGCGATGGTGGGGATGGGTTTGCTTCACGCTTAATTACAACAATCTCACTTATCTTGTTTGTATTTGTAGCTCTCGGAATGTTTTTCGCTCCGGCGTTAGTGCGCCTATATGCACCTGAATTCTTTACATCAGGTTTTGAAGTTGAAAAAGAGATTGCAATTGCCTTCACCCGTTACTGCTTGCCACAAATATTTTTTCTTGGGCTATTTGCGATGCTGGGCCAAGTTGCAAATGCCCGTGGTTCTTTTGCCCCACTTATGTGGGCGCCAATCGCAAATAACATTGTTGGAATCGCACTCTTTGGTTCGTTCTTAGCTTTCTCTCCTGCAGTAAAAATTGACACAATCTCAAATGTGCAAGTGCAGATCTTGGGTTGGGGAACAACGTTAAGTGTGATAGTTCAAGCGCTGGTTTTAGTACCCGTTGTAAAAAGATTAGGTGTTCGCCTTCGCCCACAGTTGGGCTTAGATGGATTAGGTAAATCTTTTCGTTTAGCTGGCTGGACACTTTTATATGTTTTGATTTCACAGTTGGGTTATTTAGTAACAGTCAATGTCGCAACAAGTGCTGCAGTGCGAAGTGCGCAAGATGGAATTGCTCGTGGGGTTGGGTATACGCCTTACACATATGCATATTTCGTAATGCTCTTGCCGTATTCAATTGTCACAATTTCGATTATTACGGCAATCTCTCCACATATTTCACGACTTGCATTAGAGAAGAAAGCTGAGGAAGTTCGTGAGCAGTTAATACGGGCAATTAAACTTGTAGGAGTTATAACTATTCCTAGCGCCGTTGCATTTTTACTGTTTGGCCCAATGATTACCTCAGTTATTTTCATTGGAATTCCGCTGGAAGACTCCAGATACATCGGTTATGTATTGGCAGCGTTAAGTTTTGGTTTGGTGGCATTTTCAATAAACTTAATTCTGATCCGTGGGTTTAACGCTTTTGAAGACTCTAGGACTCAAGTGATTTCGGTATTAATCATCACGATAATTGGTGTCGCACTTTCCTATGTTTCCCTCTTTACGTTGCGCAATCAGTGGGTGACTGTTGGTTTGGGTATTGCCTTTTCACTCTCATATGTAGTGGGCTTGTTCGGTACTTTGTCACTACTTAAAAAGCACACAGGTTCTATTTCTATTAAGGATTTTGGTGGCCAACATGTGCGTTTATTCGGCGCAGCGTTAGCGGTCATGTTGCCGCTCTTTATCCTGACTCAATACTTAGATTGGGTTGGTGTGGAGCTTGGCGCAATCGCTCGTTTGGGTGAGCTGGCAACCGTGATGGGGGCAGCAATCATTGGCTATTTAATCGCCGCCAAAGCAGCCGGTGTTGAAGAAATCACAATGATGAGGCACCTCAAAGATTCAGTATTGCGCCGTTCGGCCGCAGAAGAATAAAGAAGATAAGTTAAGGCTCTGGGGGCAACATGACTGAGAATAGTGAAGTAAGAGATGTAGTAATTGTTGGATCAGGGCCAGCTGGATACACGGCTGCCATTTATGCATCTCGAGCACAGTTGAACCCGATTATTTATGAAGGTTCAGTAACTGCAGGTGGCGCACTCATGAACACGACTGAAGTTGAAAATTTTCCTGGTTTTGTTGATGGAGTAATGGGTCCTGATTTGATGGACAACATGCGCAAACAAGCTAAGCGATTTGGCACAGAATTAATTACCGATGACATTGTTGAAATGGATTTGTTGAGTGAAATTAAAACTCTCAAAGATGGTTCAGGAAATACCGTAAAAGCTAAAGCGGTGATTCTTGCGACTGGAAGTGCGTACCGCGAAATTGGTTTAGTGAATGAAAAGCGTTTATCTGGTCATGGAGTTTCTTGGTGTGCAACGTGTGATGGATTCTTCTTCCGCGGCCAAACAATTGCTGTTGTTGGTGGGGGAGACTCTGCAGTTGAAGAAGCAACGTTTTTAACACGCTTTGCAGAAAAAGTTATTTTGATTCACCGCCGTGATTCATTGCGAGCTTCAAAAATTATGGCAGAGCGCGCAGCAGCAAATCCAAAAATAGAATTTTTGTGGAACTCTGAAGTAATCGATGTACTGGGTGAAGCCAAAGTTTCTGGTTTAAAAATTAGAAACACTGTTGATGGCGCAGAATCCACCCTTGATGTAACAGGTTTGTTTGTAGCTATCGGACATATTCCCCGCAGTGAATTACTAGTTGGACAGATTGATTTGGATGCCGAGGGTTATGTAAAAGTTGAAGATCGTTCAACACGCACAAACGCCAAGGGTGTCTTTGCGTGTGGCGATCTTGTCGACCACACATACCGCCAAGCAATTACAGCCGCAGGTTCGGGTTGCGCCGCAGCGCTAGACGCTGAGAAATTCCTGGCTGGCCACTAAAGTTCTCAACCTAACAACAGATATCAAGGAGTAAATAATGGCTACGAGCAAAGTAACAACGGCAACATTTGATGCTGAAGT
>CAESAH010000028.1_pt1 | contig 17251 bp, 13 predicted proteins | sample 7263611 | NCBI WGS metagenome assembly CAESAH01 (sample SAMEA6814118, study PRJEB35770) | freshwater metagenome | biome: Freshwater; feature: Freshwater reservoir; material: water | place: Czech Republic | collected 2017-07-26 | depth 30m m | reverse complement strand
ATGCAGCTGGTGCGTTGTAAAGATCTTCCATCGCTGCTGGGTCTGAGTTAATTGTGCTCGGATCAAATGCAGCGTATCCACGCTGATTAAACGCCCGTCCTAAAACAGGGTTTGAACTGCGCATATCTTTTCTCTCCTTTTGTAGTGCCACCAGAACCTCTGGTGGTTTGCGATGCATAACAAGTTTAAGGCCTGGAAGATTCCCGTGCCTGCCGGCTAATCACGCCACAGGCACGCTCAAATAAGTCGTCTGCAGCCGCTAAACCTTCTTTTTATACCCTGTGGGACAAGCAGGCTTTGTAGTGGTAACTTTTTTCATTACTTTGCCCTTAACACAGGTAATCGTAAATTTCTTTGGATTGTTTAAGACAGATTCAGGCGTTTTAGGTATGGGCGCAGAATATTGAAATTTAGTAGTTGCAAGCGTGAATACTTTTCCACTTAGGTACCCGTAAATTGGGATTGTGCAGACAAAAGAATCCGACAAATTATTTATCTTAAAAGGGATTTGCTGATAGTCTCTTATGTTTATAGCAGTGACTGCATTACAAAGTCTCCAATCTGGGAAGAAGGAGAGAGTGCCCGCAAATTCCCCAACTTTTGGCAACGTGTATTGCAAACTCTGGTCAATTTGCTGTGTAGTTGTATTCAAGATAGTCGCGAGTTTATTCAAGTTATCTAACTGAGTAAAATCTTTGGAGGCATTCTTCAAATCGGACTGAATACTGGGCGCCGATATATCTAGAAGTGAATATTTTGGTACTTCGACAGTTGCTGATGTAAATGTTCTAGCGTCGCATCCAGGAGTAAGAACATTTACTTTTGTTGTTAATTTGGCTCCAGGTGTGAAGGAGAAAGGGACAATGAGCAGTCCGTTAAGTCCAGACAAGCGCCCCAAACCGGGGACTGCTGGCCCATGCGGACCAAATAAAGAGAAAGACACACTGCTTAATGCTGCGGGATCAAGACTCGCCAATTGACTGTCAATCTTTAGACCATTTGTGCTTATGTAGGAAGTTGAGACTTTTACGTCTTTACCTAATGCGGCTAATTGCGTGCTGTACTGACTCTTTATCGTTGGAGCAACAGCAATAATTATTGGGCGCCCGCCGGAGAACTCAGTGCTCGACACAATAGAGGCCCCAGCTAGAACAGACCCTGAATATCCATTATCAAAAATATCCGAAGGCCAGTCTGGTACACAGCTGCTCGCGCTGGCAGAATTCATATTTGCTAGCATCGAAATTAATATGAGTAGGGGAAGAATTTTTCTCATAATTCAATCTTAGACATTTTAGTGAAAATTTCTACCGTGTTAGTGATTTTACTTCCACCTTCAAAATCGATAAAAGGAGGACTGCATTGGCAAAATAGCGGATGCAGCAGGAGCACGTATTTTGCTCAAGTGCCAATGAGTTAATCTTTGTTACGAACTGGTGCCCCGAGTGGGGGTCGAACCCACGCTCAGAGGATTTTAATTCTTAAAACTTTAACCCTTGAGCCGCATTAATGATGGTCAGTCGACCAGCTTGGAAGATCTGAGGCTCCGCTTGGAACCCAGTGATTATCGCTTCGGTCTAGAAACAGCGTTGTAGCGCTAGTTGGCGTAAGCAAAAGAACGGTACTTGCTTCTTTTATTAACTGCTGCGGTGGCGTGAAGTTGGAAACGTATTTAGCCACACCATTTATCACCCGAAGTGATTCCATCTTGCCGGATAAATCAAAGCGAGTTGGATAGCCGTCGAGTCTACCGATTGATGGGGTATTTCTATTTAAGTCCAGAGTATTGGCGACAGTTGGTAAATTATCATTTGTATCGTAGCTACTTGCCACAAGTGTTCCATCGACGAAGAGCCGAATAATTCCATTTGTTCGAGAAACAGCATAGTGATGCCAATTGTCATACCAGATCATCGGAACTTCAATATCGTAACCACTGATACTACAGGCTCTACAGCCATTAATTCGATACTTTAATTTGTCTCCTTCAATCCAAAATGCAAAGCCTCCCGGATAGTTTACTTCGCTACCGGTGTCATAAAATGTAGCCCCGTCTGTACTTGAAACACTTGATGAAACATATGCCCAGGTTTCAATTGTGAAGTCATTAGTTCCAAATTTAAAAGCATCATTGGCTGCATAAACTATTGAATTATTTGTAAAACTTAAACTTCCAAAGGAAATACCATCTGCAGATTCAATCGAAATCTGATCGACATCTAGAGCAGAAGCTAATGCAACACTTGAAGGTGGACCAGAAGTATAAAATGTTATTTTAAATCCATCTGTAACGTTAGTGATGCCATCATCAAGAAGTCCGCCATCTACGAAACTGAAATCTCCCGAATCATCGTGGACTTTAATCTCCGTATAAGAACCAGTTCCACCTGTTTGATATAAAGGAAGCGGCGAGTTTTCACCATTCTTATACGCTTTAATTGTGAAGTCCTTGCCATAACAAGAATCCGAAATATCTGAGACAGTTATTGAAGTAAAGAGGTAATCACCGCTACCTGTGCCGTTAACGAAACTTGATTCTGGAGTCATGATGATTTCGTTATCACAGGCCGTTGTTTGCGCTACGCCTTGTCCGAACTCAATTGGCGCGCCAGTGTTGATCGCAATATTCGCCGCAAATGTCGATCCGAGTGCAATTACGCCAACAAGTGCGCCTATTCCTACAACCAATTTGAAAGGCTTTCTAGAGTCAGAGCGTTTAGGGCTCAGATTGTTAAATTCTAGAAGCGACATTCGAGAAGTCTACATATCCCTTCAGGTAACAGGTCAAATAAGCGCTAAGAAATTTAGAAGCTTCTAACTGGCCTGACCCGTGCTCCGCCATCTACATGTCCAGAAATTCCAACTCTGTTCCAATCTGTAATAGGTGGATTTAAATAATCGCATCCACTGCCATCACAATTACTTGACCAATACCAGGTGTTATCAAGAGGGCTAGACCAAGTCCAGGATAGAGAGTTAGAAAAATTCGAAACTGAAAGATTAGCCATCAAAATTAATTCCTGTGAAGTTGGCCAACGCCAATCTGATAAACCACCACCGTTATAGGAACTGATATCTAATTCTGAGCTAAATGGACTTGGACCAATTCTGCCGGTTCCATAGGAACCAAGTGGGTAGTCAATTGGAGCTGACTCAAGATAAGTACCCCATGGTTGAGGCGATTCCGCGATAAAAATAATTACTCCCCCGCCAGGGCCAGTGTCACCAAGCGCATAAATTTCACTTGATTCGCTTTTGGCACTTTCAATGGTGATTTGATAGATATCTATTGCCGAAATTGGAGCCGTTTGGAAAGTGAGAGTTGCTGAACTTTCGGTCGTACCAACTCCACCGGAAGTCAGGTCCCCATCTTCGCTAAAGAAATTTCCGTTACTATCCAATGAGATCGAGAAAGAAGAACCTAGAAGTGTTCCATCTTCAGCATAAGATTCAAATTTAAATACTTTTCCGGCACACCCTGCTGATGAATTAGATTGATTGGTGCCATCGACCCCTGAGACTAAAATGCTTGTGAATCTAAAGTCCCCAGGATCGCCATTCACGAAAGTTGAGTATGGAGTAACAAAAACTTGACTATCACAGGCCGTAGTTTGCGCTACGCCTTGTCCGAACTCAATTGGCGCACCTGTGTTGATTGCTATATTCGCCGCAAATGTCGATCCGAGTGCAATTACTCCAACAAGTGCGCATATTCCTACAACCAATTTGAAAGGCTTTCTAGAGCCAGAGCGCTTAGGGCTCAGATTGTTAAACTCTAGAAGCGACATTCGAGAAGTTTACATATCACTTTATGTAAAAGGTCAAAGACGAAATTTTTATTTCGAGTTTGATGATTTACGCACGAACTGGTGCCCCGAGTGGGGGTCGAACCCACACTGGGAGGATATTGATTTTTAGAAGGCGCGAATTGGGCGGACTCTTCGAGTTAGATACTCGCTGCTCTCTGCTGCCCATTTTAATAAATTTGCTTGATTTCCAACTAAAAGTCCCATCGCTCTAACTCCAGGTGGTTCCCACAAACTTTCTGATGAGCTCCAATACCCGCCTTCAAGAAAACCTAGACGCAAAGTTCCTGCTACACATTCTTCATTTAAATCACCAGTTGCTTGTGAATTTCCATATTTACATAATTCATTTAACTCATTCATTGCTGGTAAATACCATTGGCCTGCACTTGAATCATTTCCGGCATACGCAAGTGCTCTAATCGCAGCATTTTCTGATGCATTACCGTGACCAGGTTGATTGGCAATAAGTATCGAGTTGCTCATACCTTTTCCGATAAACCAATTATCTGCTTCTCCGCTAAAACCACTTTGTGGGTTTGTTGTTAAAGTTAGCTCTTGTCCCGTTGCTTCTGAATAATTCAAAGACCAACTCTGAGCTGGATCGGATGGAACTCCAGACCAACCATCAGGAGCAACTTCTAGGTAGTGACAATTTGTATTACAGTGCGAACCACTAGAAGCAAATGCACCGACTGATGCATAATAAATAATTCCACCACCAGGCCCGATATCGCCAACTTCACAAGTGATTAAATCCCAACAGGTTGCAGAACTGCTTTCAATTGTGATTGTGTAAACATCTGATGCATTGATAATTGGTGTCAAAAAAGTAATAGTTACTCGTGAATTTTCAGTGCTTGGATTTGTTGCAAGAATGTTTCCATAAATGCTAATGAATGAGCCATTGCCATCTAATGAAAGCACGTAAGTTTCAGAGAGTTGACTTCCACTTGAACTAAAGGATTTGATTGTGAAACTCTTGCCTGCGCAACCTTGCGAAGAATTTGATTGATCAGTTCCATCTACTCCTAAGAGTGTGATTCCAGTAAATTTGAATTCATCTGGATTGCCATTTACAAAAGTTGAAATGGGCGTCATTTCTATCTCATCATCACAGGCCGTTGTTTGCGCTACGCCTTGTCCGAACTCAATTGGCGCGCCAGTGTTGATTGCGATATTCGCCGCAAATGTCGATCCGAGTGCAATTACACCAACAAGCGCGCCTATTCCTACAAGAAATTTGAAGGGCTTTCTAGAGTCAGAGCGCTTGGGGCTCAGATTGTTAAATTCTAGAAGCGACATTCAAGAAGTTTACATATCACTTTATGTAAAAGGTCAAAGACGAAATTTTTATTTCGAGTTTGATGATTTACGCACGAACTGGTGCCCCGAGTGGGGGTCGAACCCACACTGGGAGGATTTTAAGTCCTCTGCCTCTGCCATTGGGCTATCGGGGCCACGTGCAAGGGGTAAATCTACCCTGCTTTTCTTATTACTTTATCCAGCTAAAGAACGGGCAATTCCATCCAAGATATCTGATTCAGATGCCACAAATTCAACTGCCCCAGTTGCTTTCATGATTTCTGAAAGAACTAGTGCACCTGCAGGAATTACATCAACGCGGCCAGGATGCATATAACCAAGGGCTAATCGTTCTTCTCTGGTTTTAGTTAGAAACATTTGTGATGCTTCATGAACTTGTTTAGCGCTAATTCGAGATAAGTGAATTGCATAGCGATCGTATTCAGATAAGTTCAAAGCAGCTGCTGCAACTGTGGTTGCGGTACCAGCTACGGCAATAAGAGTTTTTGCTTTAGTGATAGTTACTACGCTGGCGGCAATTGCAATCGATTCTTCAATATCTGCACGCGCTGAATCAATCTGGGCCTGTGTTGCCGGGTCCGAAGCAAAGTGACGTTCAGTCATTCGCACGCAACCAATGTTGACTGACTTGGCTGCTTCTACTTCTGTTGTGCCAAAGACAAACTCGGTTGAACCCCCACCAATATCAACAACTAGAAATGGGCCATCCGATGGTTGAAAATCTTGAATAGCACCAGTAAATGAAAGTGCGGCTTCTTCTTCACCGCTTATAACTTCTGGCTCAATTCCTAAGCGTTCACGGACGCCATCAACGAATAAGTGGCGATTATTTGCATCGCGGGTGGCACTAGTTGCACAAAAGCGAATCTTTTGAACTCCCCGCTTTGCAATCTCAATGGCAAATAAGTCGACTGCAGCTAACGTGCGGGCAATTGCTTCTGGGTGGAACTGGCCGGTCTCATCCACGCCTTGGCCTAAACGCACAATCTCCATCGTGCGCAGGACTTCACGAAAATTATTGCCTTCGATATCTGCGATGAGTAAACGAATTGAGTTAGTTCCGCAATCAATAGCTGCTACTCGCACGGGTTGCCTTCCCACCATTTGGGTAGTTTTGCTAATGCTTCATCGCCTAATGGATTCACATCTGGTCCGGCAGAAAGCGAGTGGGCGATAAGTGAGTGCAAACATTTAACACGGGTAGGCATTCCACCTGCAGATACATTGTCTACTTCAGGAACATCAATACCTAACGCTGATCGCGCAGCGATGTAATCATCGTGTGCTGCGTGATACGCCCCGGCAAGTTCGGCATCGGTTTCAAGGCGTTCATTCATATCACCCATCAAGCCAGTTGTTTCAAGGGTTGAAATTGCTGCAGTTAAACGTGGGCACGTTGCGTAATAGAAAGTTGGAAATGGTGTGCCATCAGCAAGGCGCGGTGGAGTTTCGACAACTGCCGGCTTTCCACATGGGCAGCGATAAGCAATTGCATGAACATCACGAGGAGTGCGGCCCAGTTGAACTTCTATGCAATCTAAATCTGATTGTGTTACTTCACGCAATCCATCAACCTGTTTCACTAATTGATGCAATTAATCGTGCATACCAAGGCTGACCATTAGTTAGAGCGTTGGCAACTTTATTGGTCGCAGTAGCATCAGAAGTAACGCCATTTTCAGTAACAATATATTGGCGCTCACCTGGCAAGACAAAGTGCAGACGTTCGCGTGCCTGAGACTTTACATATTCAGGGTCTTGCCACATCAGAAGTTCTTGACGTGCAGCTTCTAAAGCTTTGTGATCATTTGTTAATTGGGCATTGAGTGCACTGATCTGTGCACGTTGTGTGAAGTAGTGCTTTACCGGAGGCGCAATAGCTAGAGCTAATATAAAAAATATTGCCCATAACGCTAATGCACGCCCCGAACTACGCCGACTTCTAAAACTTAATTGTCGACGTGCCACAAAATCACTTATGCCTTAAAGCGTGGAAAAGCTTCTCGGCCGGCGTAACGTGCGCCTTCCTGTAGCTCTTCTTCAATGCGTAGTAGTTGGTTGTACTTTGCAACGCGCTCTGTACGTGCTGGTGCACCTGTCTTGATCTGTCCGCAGTTAAGTGCAACAGCTAGGTCAGCAATAGTGGTGTCTTCTGTTTCACCTGAACGGTGGCTCATCATGCTGCGGTAGTCGGCACGGTGCGCCATTTCTACTGCATCAATAGTTTCAGTCAACGTTCCAATTTGATTAACCTTCACAAGAAGCGCGTTAGCTGTTCCGCCTGCAATTCCGCGAGCAAGACGCTCTGGATTAGTTACGAATAAATCATCGCCAACGATTTGAATACGTGAACCAAGGGCCTTAGTCATATCGGTCCATCCAGCCCAGTCTTCTTCGTTCAAAGGATCTTCGATTGAAACGATTGGGTATGCATCAACTAGAGATGTGTAATACGCAATCATTTCAGCCGATGTCTTTGATGCGCCTTCAAATGTGTACTTGCCGTTGTCATGGAATTCAGTTGCCGCAACATCCATCGCAAGTGCAATATCTTTGCCTGGCTTGTATCCAGCGATTTCAATAGCTTCAAGAATCAAATCAAGTGCTGCACGGTTGCTTTCAAGGTTTGGTGCAAAGCCACCTTCATCGCCAACAGATGTTGCCAGTCCACGCTTTTTTAAAACTGACTTAAGTGCATGGTAAATCTCTGCTCCCCAGCGAAGTGATTCGCGGAAAGTTGGTGCACCAATTGGTGCAATCATGAACTCTTGAATATCAACGTTTGTATCTGCGTGTGCTCCGCCATTGAGAATATTCATCATTGGAACAGGAAGCACGTGTGCGTTTGGTCCACCTAAATAGCGAAACAGAGAAAGGTCAGCAGATTCTGCAGATGCCTTAGCAACAGCTAGTGAAGCACCAAGAATTGCATTGGCACCCATGCGTGATTTGTTTTTCGTTCCATCAAGAGCAATCATCGCAGCATCGATCAAGCGCTGATCTTGTGCATCAAAACCAATAATCTCTGGCGCGATCTCATCATTTACAAATGCGATTGCCTTTTCAACACCTTTACCAAGATAGCGCTTTCCACCATCGCGAAGCTCGGCGGCTTCGAATGCACCTGTAGATGCACCACTTGGAACTGCAGCGCGTGCTTGTGTTCCATCTTCCAATTCGATTTCGACTTCAACCGTTGGGTTTCCACGGGAGTCAAGAATTTCACGGGCTCCGAGAGCTTCGATTATTGCCATTGAGTTTCTCCTTCGTCACTTACACATTTTGTGCCGTAGACCTCAACGTTGAAATCGCACAATCTTTACTGGGTAATCCTACCGCGCCTCAATAGTGCGCACTTGTTCGCTTAATTTCAACGCCTCTGCACGCAGGGCCGCTTCAGCATCAATTCCATTGGCATGGGCCCAAGCGATAACGGCAAGCAAAGCCTGGCCCACTGAACTTTCATCGGCTTGACCGGCAATGTTCACAGTGGAGGGAGTTTCTAAGACAACGTCATATTTTTCGGCTCGATACAAGAGTTTTTCAATTAATGGCAGTGCTGGTTGCGCGATTGCGATTCCATCTAGCGCTGATGTTCGCCCTTTTTCCTGCTTCTTGATCTCTTCCCAGTTTTTTAAAACATCTGCCGAGCCACCAACTTCAACCCCAGCAAATACATGAGGGTGCCGACGAATTAACTTGTCGGCGATCCCTTGAGCAATATCTTCAATTGAAAATGGCGATGTTGGATGTTCTTCAGCAATGCGCGCATGGAAATAAACTTGAAGTAATACATCACCGAGTTCTTCACGCATATCCACTCGATCACCACTTGCAACTGCATCCACAAACTCATATGACTCTTCTAAAAGATATTTAAGAAGTGACTCATGCGTCTGTTCGGCATCCCAAGGACAACCTCCAGGTGATCGCAATTGATTCATAACATCAACTAATCGTTGAAGTTGTGAACCCTGCGTCATCGTCAAAACTTTACTTGGTTGAAGGAGTTACAGCAGTTCCTGCTGAATCAGTAGCAACTACATCTGCAACTGTCCCATCCCACTTGCCATAACGTGGGTTAACTGTCACGCCAAGTTCTTTAGCTTTTGCGACTACAAGCTTTTGGATCTGCGCTCCGATATCAGCATCTGCAATACCCGCAGCTTTTAGCGCTTCACTAATCTTGTCCGAAAGTGAGATTGCTTCGATGTACTGATCAAAATCATTTGGTGCAATACCTGCGCCAACAAGTGCGTTAGGCAACTGATCTGCTCCTCCAACTTGATCAAGAATGCTTTGACGGCGTGTATCAATTTCAGCCTTAGAAACTGAAAGTTTAATTTCAGTAGCAACATCTCGAAGTAGCGCAGTTAATAAATGAAAACGAAGTTGCCCGCGATTAAGTTCTTCGCCCGTTTGTAATTGCATTTGTGAAGTGTCTACACCTTTGCGCGCTGCCAAAATTGCGTCGATGCTGCCTTGCACTGTTGCTTGAGAAATCTTTGTGCTTCCTACTGACGCTGCTGAACCAACTTGGGAACATCCAGTTAGCAGGAGTGTGGTTGCAACGGCTACAACGGCCAGAATCTTCTTCACTATGAACTCGCTTTCGGTGCTTGGCATAATTGGTTTAAAGCCTCAACGACCCAGGCTAGAAGAGAAGTATCCACTATCTCTGGCTCATTCTGCGACGGATTCCATGCGGGGCCTTTAGCTAGTGCAACTAAAACAGTGGATGTAGCGGGCTTATAGAGCGAGCCTGGATATAAACGTGACAGACGCAACTGGGCAGATTCAGGCAAAGTTAAGGGTGCCAATCTCAAGAATTTTCCTTGTACAACTACTTCAGTTAATTTTGTAATCTTTGCTTGTGCACGAAGTTGGGCTACACCTAATAGTGCAACTGCTTCATCTGGTAAATCACCAAAGCGATCTACTAATTCGGCACGAATGGCTTCAACATCACCTGGATTTTTAACATCAGCTAATCGGCGATAGAGATCTAGGCGCAAACGCTCACCAGGGACATAGTCACTTGATAAGTGGGCATTGATTGGCAGTTCAACTTTGCACTCTGAAATTTTTTCTTCAGTCTCAATAATTCCCTGCTTATAATCTTGAACGGCTTCACCAACCATACGCATATATAAATCAAAGCCAACATCTGCAATATGACCCGACTGTTCTCCACCTAATAGATTTCCGGCGCCACGAATCTCTAAATCTTTTAATGCAACTCGCATACCAGAACCTAGTTCGGTATTAGCTGCGATTGTAGTTAATCGATCATGTGCTAACTCTGATAACGGCTGGTCTGCCGGATAAAGGAAGTATGCATAAGCGCGTTCGCGACCACGGCCTACTCGGCCACGCAATTGATGGAGTTGCGATAAACCAAACATGTCTGCGCGTTCAACAATTAATGTGTTTGCATTTTGAATATCTAAACCACTTTCAACAATAGTTGTACAGACAAGCACATCAAAGTCTCGGCTCCAGAAAGCCAAAATCACATCTTCTAGTGCGCCTTCACTCATCTGCCCATGAGCAACTCGTATCCGTGCCTCAGGCACTAATTCTTGTAATCGTGATGCTGCACGATCAATGCTTTCAACACGGTTATGCAAATAGAAAATCTGTCCATCACGCAATAATTCTCGGTGAATAGCCGCAGTTATTTGTGCTTCCTCGGCCGGACCGACGTACGTGAGAATTGGGTGGCGTTCCTCTGGAGGCGTTGTAATCGTAGACATTTCACGGATTCCAGTAACGGCCATCTCTAATGTGCGCGGAATTGGTGTAGCCGACATAGCTAAAACATCAACGGTAGTGCGTAGCTTCTTAAGTGATTCCTTTTGTTCAACACCAAAGCGCTGCTCTTCATCAACGATTACAAGACCTAAATCTTTAAATTGAACGTCACTAGAAAGAATTCGGTGAGTACCAATGACTACATCAATTACTCCAGTACCAAGGCCCGCCAAGGTCTCCTTGCTTTCTTTGGCGCTGCTAAAACGTGAAAGACCGGCGACCTTTAGTGGAAAACCTGCAAAGCGCTCAGCAAAGGTTTTGGAATGTTGTTGAACCAGCAGTGTCGTTGGAACTAGTACAGCAACTTGCTTGCCATCTTGCACTGCTTTGAAAGCTGCTCGTATTGCAATCTCTGTTTTTCCATAACCCACATCGCCACAGATAATACGATCCATCGGATAAGGACGTTCCATGTCGGCTTTAACATCGTTAATTGTTGAAAGCTGATCAGGAGTTTCAATGTATGAGAAAGAATCTTCTAATTCACGCTGCCACGGCGTGTCTGGTGAAAATGCAAAACCAGGGGAACTTGTTCGGGCGGCATATAAACGTATTAATTCACCAGCGATTTGTCGGACAGCTTTGCGTGCTCTTCCCTTTGCTTTTTGCCATTCCCCACTACCAATTCGGTGAACCGTCGGAGTTTCTCCACCCACGTATTTACTGACTTGTTCGAGTGCATCGGTTGGAACAAATATTCGATCACCTGGATGTCCGCGTTTGGCAGGTGCGTATTCAATAATTAAATATTCACGAGTTACGCCGGCAACGGTGCGCTCTAGTAGTTCGACATAGCGACCAATTCCATGTTGCTCATGTACTACAAAATCCCCAGCTCGTAGTTCAAGCGGGTCAATAGCTTTTTTACGCTTAGTAGGCATGCGCTCTGAATCTTTAACACTTCCTTTACTACCCGTTAAATCCCGTTCAGTCATGAAAAAGATTTGCTGGGCAGTACTTTCAAAGCCATGGGCAATGATTGATGTTGTTAAGTGCACCGCGCCTTTGGTTGGAGTGGCTAATAGTTTTTCATTTATCTGTACCGGTAGGTCAGCTGCGCGAAAAATTCCGGCATATCTCTCCAACATTCCATGACCGTGCGTTGCAAAAATAACGGTGAAATGTGATTGAACTGCTTCACGTAACGCTTCAATTGTGCGCTCAATATCACCTCGCATTGGGTCAATAGCATTGAAATCTAGAAACTCAGTGTCATCAGCTAAATCGCTACCAAATGGTGACAATGAACCCATTGCAAGTTTGTGAACACTGATCTCTGCCATTAACTCAATCCACGACATATATGTTCCTGAACCATCATGAATTGGAGCCACGGCGCCATGGGCGGCATTGCTCCAGGATGCGTTGAGAAACTCTTCGTTAGTTGCCAATAAATCTGCTGCACGCGATTTAATTCGCTCTTCATCAATAAAGACGACCTGCGTATTAACTGGCATTCGGGTAAGAATCGTTTCTGTCTCATCAATTAATAGTGGGATAAGTGACTCCATTCCTTCAAAAGAAATGCCTTCGCTAATTTTTTCTAGTAGTTCGGCTGCAGCCGGCAATGAATCTTTCAACTCAATTGCATGGTGTTTCATTTGCGTGTTCAGCAGAAGTTCGCGGCACGGATAGATTTCGAGAGTGCCAACTACTGGTTTGAAAGTTCGTTGATCTGCTACTTCAAAGAAGCTCATGTCCTCAATCTCATCGCCAAAGAAATCAATACGGATTGGGTAATCACTCAAAGGAAGGAAAAGATCAACAATTCCACCGCGTACTGCAAATTCGCCACGTCTTTCAACTAAATCTGTTCGGGCGTAAGAAAGTGCAGAAAGATGTCGGACTAAATCATCTAGAGATTGTTCTTTACCTATTTCAAGGGCAAGTAGTTCACCTTTGCCTAGAGTTGCAATTATTCGATGAATCGCACCACGCACTGGTGTGACAACAATGGGAAATGTTTGCTGTTTCTTTTCTAATTCATAGAGCGTTTGAATTCGTTTTGCAACGGTGTCACTGCGTGGGCTTAAACGTTCATGAGGCAAAGTTTCCCAAGCTGGGAACTCCAATACATTGTTGTGTAACTCGCGCAGTTCATTGACTAAATCTTCACTACTTCTACTTGAACTCGTGATTACTAATATCGGCCGATCATGTGATCTGCGGGCAAGTAAAAATGGATACAAAGGCGATGGGGCCACGATATGAGATGCGTCTTGCTGTATCGGCAATACAGAAATTAAGCCCCGCACTGTGCACCTCCCGGTAAACGCCGTAAGGCCCCGTTCCCAAAAGGGAGGGGGCTAATGGATTCATTGTAATTTGTTCACACCACGTGCGGCGACCTGAGAGGATTGCCCAATGGAAACCAGCGGATTTGGCATTGCAGTAGCTGCCGATGATGCTGCATTGCGCAGTGATGTCCGCAGACTGGGTGACTTGCTGGGCCAAACATTAGTTCGCCAAGAAGGACCAGAACTTTTAGCCCTTGTTGAAAAAGTTCGCAAAGCTGTTCGTGACGGTGAAGGCGTTGAACTTCTCGCCTCACTTTCTATTGAGGATTCAGTTCAATTAGTACGCGCATTTAGTACATATTTCAACTTAGCAAATATCGCTGAACAAGTTCACCGTTCACGCGTTTTAGCCGATGCCCGTGCAGATGGTGGTTCATGGCTAGCACGTGCCGTAGATAAAATTGAAGCAGCATTAAAAGCACAAACACCTGGACATGAATTAAGTACTGAAGAAATTTCCCAATGGATAAATGAAATGTCGGTGCGCCCAGTCTTTACTGCTCACCCAACTGAAGCCGCACGTCGTTCGGTATTAAGCAAAATGGGGCGAGTTGCTGATCTGCTTGAAGATTCACGTAATCCATCTCAAGATGAACGTCTGGCAGAAACAATTGACTTATTGTGGCAGACCGATGAACTGCGTGTTGGTCAACCTGAACCTCTTGATGAGGCGATGAACGCGTTGTATTACCTCGATGATTTATTCCGACAAACTGTGCCTGAAGTTCTCAATGATTTTGCACGCGAAATGAAACGTATCGATGTTGTAGTTCCCGTTACTGCCCGCCCTCTATCTTTTGGTAGCTGGATTGGCGGAGATCGTGACGGCAACCCGAATGTAACTGCGCAAGTGACAACCGATGCAATGGTTTTACAGGTTGCTCACGCTATTCGAGTAACAATTGATGCTATGAATTCACTGCGGCAAATGCTTTCAATTTCAACTCGCATTATTGGTGCAACTCCAGAGTTAACCGCTTCGGTAGAAGACGATATTAAACACATCAGTGAATTTGAACCGCGTTTCTTGCGCCTTAACGCCCAAGAGCCTTATCGCTTGAAGGCCACCGCGATTGTGCATCGCTTGGCTTTAACTCGTGATCGTCATGCAAAAGGTGCAGCTCATATTGATCATCGAGATTATGCAGATACTGATGAATTACTTAAAGATCTGATGCTGATGCGCGATTCACTCTTTGCGCATAAGGGTGAACTCATTGCTACTGGCTTACTTGAGCGCACTATTCGTACAGTTGCTGCCTTTGGAATAACCCATGCAACTATGGATATTCGTGAGCACTCAGATGCCCATCATCATGTTTTAGCTCAGGCAACCGGAGTTGATGGTTATGTCACAAAATCACATGAAGAAAAGTTTGAAATCCTCAAAGGCTTACTTGCTGATAATACAAATTTGGATTTAACTAAGTTGGATGCGGGCGGACAAAAAACACTTGATACTTTCTTTGCTATTGCTGATCTCATAGACCGCTTTGGTTCACAAGCTATCGAAACCTATATCGTCTCTATGACTAAGGGAGCTGACGATTTAATTGCGGCTGTAGTTATTGCGCAGCAAGCAGGACTTGTAAATCTGAATAATAAAAAGGCTCGAATTGGTTTTGCGCCATTGTTAGAAACTGTCGCCGAACTTCGCGCAGCTGGTGAGATTTTGGAAAAGCTTTTAAGTGATCCCGCGTACCGTTCCCTTGTTGCTTTGCGTGGGGATGTTCAAGAAGTGATGTTGGGATATTCAGATTCCAACAAGGATGCAGGAATTGCAACTAGCCAATGGGAAATCCACCGAGCTCAGCGCTCCCTGCGAGATGTAGCAATGAAATACGGCGTCAAGCTTCGCTTATTCCATGGACGTGGTGGTTCAGTTGGTCGCGGTGGTGGTCCGACATATGAAGCACTTGTTGCGTTGCCTTGGGGCTCAGTTGATGGCCAAATTAAAATGACAGAACAAGGCGAAGTTATTAGTGATAAATATTCACTTGCATCCCTTGCCCGTGAAAACGTTGAATTAACTCTTGCGGCATCCCTAGAAGCGACTGTTCTCAACCGTGGTCCACGCCAATCAGTTGCAGATCTAAATAGCTGGAACGAGTGCATGCAATTGATAAGTGATAGTTCATTTGCGACATACCGCGCACTAGTTGATCACCCAGATCTACCTTCATACTTTTATGCATCTACTCCCGTAGAACAATTGGGAAATCTCTTCCTTGGTTCACGTCCATCGCGTCGCCCAGATGCATCTGCCGGACTTGATTCACTGCGTGCGATTCCATGGGTATTTGGTTGGACTCAATCTCGACAGATTGTTCCTGGCTGGTTTGGTGTGGGTTCTGGATTAAAGGCTGCACGCGAAGCAGGTAACACACAGGTATTAAAGAAGATGCTGAGCGAATGGCACTTCTTCCACACATTTATCAGTAACGTAGAAATGACTTTAGCTAAAACAGATCTAACCCTTGCTCGCCGCTATGTTGAAACTTTAGTTCCAAAAGAGCTTCATCACTTCTTAGATGAGATTGAAACCGAGTTTGAGTTAACTGTGGCTGAGATTCTCACATTAACCGGTAAACAAGCTGTGCTTGGTGACCAAGAGATTTTGGCCCGTACTTTACAAGTTCGTGATGCCTATCTTTCACCAATCCATTTATTACAGATTAACTTGCTCAAGCGTGTTCGTGAGGCAGGAGATTCTGCAGATCCAATTTTACGTCGTGCACTTCTACTAACAATTAATGGTGTTGCAGCGGGCCTTCGAAATACAGGTTAATTTTTAAGAGTTATAGCGGGTCTGTGTACGCTCTAATCCCTCATTAATTAAAGACTCAACAACATCTGCGCCGCGAACAATAAATTCACTTAAATCCTTTTGCTCAACTTTTGAAAACGCTTTCAGTACAAAATCGCCTGGATCTTGTTCTCCCATTGGCCGACCGATTCCTAACCGCACCCGGTAATACTCCGCTGTGCCAAATGCCGATGTCATTGATTTGAGGCCATTATGTCCATTATCTCCACCGGCAATTTTGGTTCGGATGGCTGCAAATGGAATATCTAACTCGTCATGTAATGCAATTATTTTTTGGGGTTCAACTGAATAGAAATTAGCTAGTGCTTTGATCGGTCCGCCAGTTTCATTCATAAATGACTGAGACTTTGCAACAATAACTGGATGCGCATCAACGCCAACGCCTAATTTAAACGCTGCGATATGTGTACGAGATTTATGTGAAGATAATTTAACGTTATGACGGCGAACTAATTCATCAATCACCATCTGCCCTACGTTGTGACGGGTGGCAGCGTATTTATCACCTGGATTGCCCAGGCCCACTACCAACCACGTCATAACGATAAGCGTAAGGGTTAAGCGTCCTTCTTTTCTGCATCTGTGGCAGGTGCGGCAGCATCAGTTGCTGCTACTGGAGCTGCAACTTCTTCTACTACTGCAGTGGACTTCTCAGACAAGTGAACAACGATTGTCTTTGGATCTGATTCAAGTTCTACGCCAGCTGGTAGTTTCACATCTGATGCATAACGTGATTCACCTGCATGCATTCCCGCAATATCAACTTCTAGGAAGCTAGGGATTGCAGTTGCTTCAACACGAACGTCGATTGTGTTGTGAACGTGCTCAAGGATTCCATCGCGATCGTGCTCACCAATTGCGTGAACTGGAACAGCAACAACAACCTTTTCACCGCGACGTACTAGAACTAAGTCGACGTGCTCAAGGATCTGCTTGAGTGGGTGGCGAACAATTGCCTTTGGAAGTGTGAGTTCTGCTTTTCCATCAATCATGATGTCGAGCAGTACGTTTGATTGCTTCAGTGCAACGCCAAGTTCGCGTGCTGGAAGAGTGATGTGTTGTGGCTTTTCACCGTGACCGTAGATAACGGCAGGAACCAAACCATCGCGACGTGCACGACGTGATGCGCCCTTACCAAATTCGGTACGACGTACGCCGTTGATGCTGATTTCTGCCATTTT
>CAESAH010000023.1_pt1 | contig 20367 bp, 18 predicted proteins | sample 7263611 | NCBI WGS metagenome assembly CAESAH01 (sample SAMEA6814118, study PRJEB35770) | freshwater metagenome | biome: Freshwater; feature: Freshwater reservoir; material: water | place: Czech Republic | collected 2017-07-26 | depth 30m m | reverse complement strand
TGGCGCACAGTTGCAATGATTGTTTTACCTGCAGCCAAGAGCGGTCTGATTACTGCAATTATTTTGGGTGTGGCACGTATTGCAGGAGAAACTGCGCCGATTCTTTTACTGACAGGCGGCGGGGACAAAGTTAATCCCAACGCATTTAACGGGCCAATGGGTTCTTTGCCGTATTACATCTGGAAGTCATTTAATGCAGGATCACCAGAAGCAATTACACGCGCTTGGGCAGGTTTGTTAGTCCTGCTAGGCATTGTTCTTATTCTCTTTACATCTGCACGCTTTTTAGGAACAAGAAAGATTTCACGATGACAACCTCACATGAAAGCGAGAAGGCACCTATGGATACAGCGGTAAAGCCATCATCATTGGCACAGGTTGCTAATTCACAAGCGGCGAAGGTTCCAAGTAGTGGGGCAGAAGGCACCGGACTTGAGACTCGTGGAATCCACGCATGGTTTGGTAAGCACCATGCACTTGCAGATATCAATTTAAATTTCGCGGCCGGTACCGTAACCGCACTCATTGGGCCATCAGGATGCGGTAAATCAACATTTATTCGCACAATCAATCGCATGCATGAATTTATCCCAGGCGCTGCAATGGCGGGTGAAGTTCTACTCGATGGCAAAGATGTATATGCAGCAGGCACTGATGTAACAAAGATTCGCTTAAAGATTGGAATGGTTTTCCAAAAACCAAATCCATTCCCATCAATGACTATTGGCGAGAATGTTTTATCAGGACTCAAGCTCGCCCAACTTAAAGTAGCTAATAAAGATGATCTGCTTGAGGAATGTTTAGAGCGTGCAGGCCTATGGAGTGAAGTTAAGGATCGACTTGGTGCATTTGGTGGATCGTTATCAGGTGGCCAGCAACAGCGTTTATGTATTGCGCGATCTTTAGCGGTACGTCCAAAAGTATTATTGATGGATGAACCATGCTCAGCGCTAGACCCAGGCTCAACGCTTCGAATCGAAGACACGATCCGACATTTATCAGAGACCATGACCATCGTGATTGTTACTCACAATATGCAGCAAGCAGCGCGAGTATCTGATTACACCGCCTTTTTCTTATCTGATGGCGGCCCTGGACACATGATTGAAGTAGCCCCAACAAGTGAGATTTTCTCTCGTCCAAAGGATGAACGAACAGAGAATTACGTCACCGGTCGCTTTGGCTAATCGACACCATTTGTTCACCTAAATGTTGGTTTGAGTTTAGATAGCGCTGGTTCTTCGTTCACCTAGGCTCCATAGGTTTCACCTCGTAGTACCAATTAAAAACCTATGAGGAGAAATAAATGAGAATTTCAAAGCTCGCGAAAGTTGCAGCTCTTGCACTCGCCTTTGGCTTAGTAGCAGGTACACCAGCATATGCAGTTGATCTTCAAGGTTCAGGAGCTTCTTTCCCAGCTCTACTCATCGAAGGTTGCAAAGCTGGATTCGCAGCAAGTGGTTCAGGACATACATATGTTTACGCTTCATCATCATCAGGAACTGGACAAGCTAATTCAGATAAGTCAATTGGTGACTTCTGGATGTCAGATGGTGCTTACACAGCAGCTACAAAGCGCGCTTCACTTATTCACGTGCCACTAGTTGCAGCTCCAATTGCAATTTTGCATAACCTTCCATCAAAGACAACACTTTCTCTTTCAGCAGCAACAATCGCTGGAATTTTCGGTGGAACAATTACACGTTGGAACGATCCAGCAATCGTTGCTGATAACAACCGCTCAACAAACAAAGTTGTTTACAAGTTAGATGCCAATGGAAATCCAAAGAAAGATTCAAAGGGAGATCCAATCGTTCTTCGCACACAGGTAGTTCAACAGCACTACACATTGCCAAATAAGCCAATCAAAGTTGTTTACCGTTCAGACTCATCAGGAACATCTGAAAACTTCACCAACTTCTTGAACAAGTCTGCAACTTCAGTTTGGACTAAGGCTAAGAACAAAGTTTTCAAGGATTCATTCCCAGGAAATATCAATGACACAGCAAATCTAGGTCGTGTTGTTGGAGCCGCTTCATCAACTGGTGTTTCACAGCTAGCTGGTAAGACTCCATACTCAATTACATACGCTGAAGTTAACTATGCAGCGGCTAACAAGCTAAAGATTGCTAACGTAATTAACCCAGCTGGTGCATCAGTAGTTCCAGATTCAGTAGGCGTTGGTGCATTCCTTGCATCAGCAACACAGGATGCCAACGGCTTCCTAACCTATGACTACAAGACAATGGAAAAAGGCGCGTACCCACTAGGTATCGTTTCTTACCTTCTAGCTGACACTAACTACCCAGATAAGACAAAGGCTGCAGCAGTTAAGGCATATGCCACATACGTCTTGAGCTCAAAGTGCTCAAAGGATGTTGGCGCAGCACTTGGCTTCAGCGTTATCGATGGTGATCTTCTTAAGAAGTCACTGGCTCAGGTAGCAAAGATCGGTTAATCCGCACTTTACAAATCGAGGGTAGAACGGCTCGGCTCGCAGAGATGCGGACCGGGCCGTTCTTTTCTTTAGGGCTATATTAGGGACATGCAAATAAATCTGGATAAAAAATCTGGCCTATTACTTGGGATTATCGCGGGCCTGCTTGTGGTAATTATTGTTCTCTTGGTCGACAAGGTAGGCGATGACGACAATTTCATCGAGACACATTCTTCTCAGATTCAGATTGGAAACTAATGTCAACGATTGCAGAGATCGCAGCAGCCTACGAAAAGGCCACCAATGAATATTTAGCGATTGCCAATAATGTTCCGGAATCCAAGTTAGATGTATGTGTAGGCGAAGATTGGAGCTCGCGCCAAGTTATTCACCATTGCGCAGATAGCGAAGCCCAGTCATATGCGCGTTTGCGCCGTTTGGTGGCTGAGCCTGGCACGCAGATTCAAGGCTACGACGAAGGTGCTTGGGCTAAGAACCCGACCCTTGGTTACACCGATATGCCGGTTGAAACTTCTATTGCTGTTTTTGCTGCCGTGCGCGCAGGTTCACTAGCAATCATTAAAAGATTGACACCAGAGCAGTTAAAGAATTTTTGTATTCACTCAGAAGCTGGCGAATTTACATTAGAGCGTTGGTTGCAGGTCTACACCCGACATGCAATCGAGCATGCTGATCAGATTACAAAAAATCTGGCGCTGTAGTTTTTGGAGCGTGGATTGACCCATCGGTCTATCCACATTGGGGAAATGTCCCCCTAACATCTCACCCCTAACAGGGTGATTGGCGCTTGATTTAAAAGACTAGGGGTATCACCCTTGGGACATGAGCGCAAAACACATCACCTCTGTAGGGGTGAGCTTTCCGCGCTCGCAACCACCTGCTATCAATGCCAACTTCTTATCGCGCAAACATCTGTTTCCACTTTTTGAAAATAACGTACCAGGAGCAACTTTAGTTGTAGCCCCTGCCGGATATGGAAAAACAACTCTAGTTTCAGAGTGGGCACAAGCAAGTGAGCGACCAACATTTTGGTACACCATGGATACAACAGACACGATCAAAGATTTTCAGGCACATGTCATTGCATCTATCGAAAGCTTTTTCCCTAATTTCTTTGCAGGGGTTGAATTCCTGCAAAACATAGATCCTAAGTATGCGATTAAGGGGCTTGGTTCGGCAATAGCGCAACTTTCCGGTGAGTTCAATTTCGTAATTGATATGTCAAGAACAGAGAATCATGAGATTGCACCATTTGCGCAATTGATTGTTGCTAGCGTTCCCAATAACAGCCACTTAGTAATTATTCGCCGCACCACTCCCTTAACTTCACTAGCTCGATATGCGGCAATTGGCAATCTCAGCATGATCACAAGTGAAGATCTAAAGTTTTCTGCCAAGGAAGTAGAAGCTATAGCTGCAATAAATAATGTAGATTTAACAGATAAAGGAAATGCTAAAGAGTTAGCGATGTGTCAAGGTTGGCCCGCAGCAGTGCAATTAATGTGCCGAAATATTACAAAAGGAAATTCTCAGACTACTTTCTCTGAAGCTTTGTCTTCTAATGTGAATCCAATCGCTATTTTAGCCATGGATACCTACAATACCTTTTCAAAAGCTACTCAAGAAAAAATCCTAAAACTAAGCATCGCGGAAGAGTTTGATGCCGAAATGGCAGCAATAATACTGGAAAGCGAATATTCAGAAGAATTTCTTAATCGCCTGGCAGCTGATGGCCTATTTCTTAATATTTCAAAAGGTAAAAATCGTTCATATAGTTTCAATCCGATAATCTTTGAAACTTTAAGCCAAATTCCACAAGTATCAAACGTTAAAACAAAAGAAATCCAGAGAAAGCTAGGCGAACTATTTATCGCCAGAGGGCAGTTATCAAAGGCTCTGAATTTTATTTATTCATCTGGGGATCGTGAAAGGTTTACGGAAGTTTTCAGATCTAGCATCCGCCAAATGGCTGCTATTGGGCGGGGAGATCTATTAATTAAGTGGTCACAATTTGCCGGTGATGAGTCGCCGCATGGTGAGGTAATGCGAAAGACAATAAAAGTTGTAGGACACCTTGCTTTGTCTGATTTCAAAAACGCTGAAGCTTTAGCTTCTGAATTGGAATATGTAGGTGGCCTTTCACCAGATGGCACATTATTGCTTCAGTTGAGTTCAATGGTTAAGGCAAATATCTATTTTGCTCGAGGTGATTTTGATCGAACATCCCAAGCGTTAGATGTTGCCCTCACTCCGCTTAAGGACTCTGGCTCAGTTGATTCAACTGACATTATGTCTTTGCTTCGGCTTCGCGCACGAAAAGCATTTTTTTATGATGAGTTTTCTAATTTAGCTGCAGCATATTCACAATCGCAACAACTTCCTACTGATGGAGATAAATCACTGCTTGCATATCAACTCAATTGTATTCAATCAATGGTGCTCTATTCCGAGGGACAATATTTTGCTGCTGCTGAAGTTGCTGCGATAGCTATATCTCAAGCTACTGAAAATGGATATGCAGGTTTGAATGGACCACTAGATGCCAAGATGGTTCTTGCTCGCTGCCAGCTCGAAGCATCAAATCTTGAAGAATGTCTTGATACTTTAAATAAAATCATGGACCTTTCAAAAGAATGGGAAATCTGGCCCTGGTTTTTAATGGCTGAAGGAACCAGCATCCGGATTCGAATTAGTCAGGGTTTATTGGCAGCCTCATCAGAGCTGATTTCAAATCAACGAAAATTCTTGACTACTTTGCAAACTCCTAACCTGCTGAGCTGGATGGTAGATATGAGTGAAGTTTTCTTAAGGTTAGTGACTAAAGATTGGACCCGAGCTGACGAGTTAATTAATCGGATGCCACCAATTGAACTAGTTCGTCAAATTCAAGGAAATATCGAGCTAACTAAGGATCCGAAAAAAGTAGCTGCAAAAATTGCAGAACTTCCTGAAAGCACTGTTAGAGAAAAGATTAATAAATGGCTATCAGAAGTGAGTATCAATATAGACAATGAAAAAGTAGCGCTTAAATCTCTGGGTAAAGCATTAGCTCTTGGTTCCGAAAATGGTTATTTTGAATACTTTATTCGACAAACCGCTATGTATCCATTGATTGTCAAGGCGGCTTCGGCAAAACCAACTATCTACATGGAAGGACTTGTTCAGGCAATGACGCAGAGACTTCAAACTATGAACAGCAACACTGGAGAAATTGAAGAGAAATTGACCCAGCGTGAGTTAGAAATCCTTAAGCACCTGACTACGGGAAATCCAATTTCCTCGATAGCAAAAACTTTACACATTTCGCAGAACACAATGAAAACTCATTTACGAAACACGTATCGGAAACTTGATGCCGATGGTCGTCATACCGCAGTTGAAAAGGCGAAGAAACTCCTTCTTATTTAATATCCCAGCACTAGGCTTACCGCTATGAAATCACCAGAACTTGGGGCCTCCTATTGGAAGCTTTGGAGCGCCACAGCTATTTCTAATTTAGGTGATGGTGTTTCTATGGTTGCCTATCCATGGTTGGCATCGGCGGTAACTCGCTCACCTCTTCTGATTGCGGCTGCTGGTTTTGCATCACGTTTGCCATGGTTAATTTTTACTCTCTATGCAGGCGTTTTAACTGATCGCTTTGATCGCCGTAAATTAATTGTGGCCATGGATTTTCTTAGAGGATTAATTACCATTGGTGTAGGCCTGGTGGTCTTTATCAAGCGAGATTCCTTGCCGTCTCTTAATGAGTTAACAAAAATTACGGATTTACAGACTAACTGGGGTATTTACCTGACTTTATTGGTCAGTGCTTTCCTTTTTGGCCTAGCTGAAGTCTTGCGAGATAACAGTGCCCAGACTTTGATGCCATCGGTGGTTGATAAGGAAAATCTGGAAACGGCTAATGGGCGTATGTGGTCAGCCGAATCTTTAACTAACAGTTTTATTGGTCCGCCTTTAGGATCTTTACTTATAGGGGTTGCAATCTTTATTCCATTCTTCTTTGATGCTGCATCTTTCTTTTTTGCCGTTGCACTTATCGCTTCCCTGAAAGGAAGCTTTAAACCAATCAATGATGACAAGCCGAAAGAGAAAATAAATTTTAAGGCGCAAATCAAAGAAGGTTATGCGTGGTTATGGGCACATCCATTGCTGCGCCCAATGGCAATAATATTGGGATCGATGAATGGCCTAGGCACCATGGTTGGCGCGGTTTATATTTTATTTGCGCAAGAGGTGTTGCATACATCAGTTTTCACTTTTGCCGTTCTCGGTACCGCCGGTGCAGTTGGTGGAACAATTGGTGGTCTGCTTGCACCAAAGATTTCTGCAAAGTTTGGCAGTGGCCCATCGCTCAATCTTGCACTGGCCGCAGCACCTATCGGTTCATTAATTATTGGTTTAACTTCTTCGTGGCAAGTTGTTTGGGTAATTACAGTTATCGAATCTTTTGTAGCAATTTTATGGAACACAATTACAGTCTCTCTTCGCCAAAGCATTATTCCTACCCACCTATTAGGACGCGTTAATAGCGTTTATAGATTTTTTGCGTGGGGATCAATTCCCATTGGAATGTTTCTTGGCGGGGGATTAGTCGCCGTGATGATGCGTTTTCTCTCACGCGAGAGCGCATTGCGAACGCCGTATTTCATTGGAGCCGCCCTTGGTCTGCTCTTGTGGGCATTGGCCGCGCCCCGCCTTACAACTGTCACGATAGAGGCGGCGCGTAAAGGCGACTAGGAATCACCCCACCTACTTACCCATAGACCTTCTTTATTACGCACATCGTTACAAATCCCACGCTCATGTACGCCCTTGGACTGTTGCGCCCAAGCGGGCAATTCGGGCAGACTCACTCCACCAAAAGCGCCTATGGGGCAGGTCGACTCTCCACAGACGCTTTTACTTATCCCTCGAGGAGGAAATATGAAGTTAAATCGCGGCGCGAAAATCGCGTTTGCCGTTGCGTCAGTTACAGCACTCGTTCTTGGTGTGGCAGCTCCTGCTGTTGCAGCAACACGCACAACTGTAGTTATCGTAGCTAGCAATGCTTTGACATCACTGAACCCTGGTACACCAGATACAAACTTGGTTACCAACAGTGACGTTGCTTATCTATCAGGTTCAGGATTTACGTATTACGACAATAAGAAAGCTCTTATCCGTAATACAACATTCGGAACTTTCAAGGTTGTAAAGAACTCAACTACAGATTTCCGTGTTCAATACACAGTTAACGCTGGACGTTTGTGGTCAGATGGCACACCGATTAATGGTGAAGATCTTCTTCTAAGCCACATTCTTTCAAGCAATGCTTATTCAATCGCTGCCGGTCTTGGTGACCCAGCCGATACTAAGGTTGTTCCAGCATTCAACGCAGGTGGATATGGTGGAGTGTACGACAGCTCAATCGTCGGTACTCCAACACTTTCTGCAGACCGCATGTCAGTAACACTTCAGTTCAACAAGAAGATTCCTGATTGGGAACTATATGGTCCAGGACCATCACCAGTTCACGCTCTAGTTCTTATGTCTGAAGGAAAGTCAAAGCTTGGAACTGCTGCTGAAAACGAAGCTGCACGTGATCGCTTTGTAAAGGCGTTCCAAACTAAGGACACAGCAACACTTAAGAAGATTGGTAAAGTTTGGTCTGAAGATTTCAACATCAGTTCAATCAATGACAAGACAAACCCATTACTTCTTGTAAGCAACGGTGGATTCTTGGTTGATTCAGCGGTTACTGATCAGAACGTAACTTTGAAGCTCAACCCTAAGTACAACTCAGGTCCAAAGACATCAGGAATTGAAACAATTGTTTTCAAGTTCATTTCAGATGGAACTGCAGCTGCACAGGCTTTAGCTAACAAGGAAATCGATGTTTACCAAGGTCAACCAACAGCTGACGCAGTTGCACAGTTGAAGGCGATCAAGGGTGTAACTGTTATTGGTGGAGTTAGCGCATGCTACGAGCACGTAGATCTACGTGTTGCACCAGCTTCAGGTACAACAACTTCATACAACGGTCCTTTTGCTGCATCAAGCGGTCAAAAGGGTAAGGATCTACGTACAGCGTTCTTGCTTGCATACCCTCGCGATGAAATTATCGAGAAGCTAATCAAGCCAATCAACTCAAATGCGGTTGTTGTGAACTCACTATTCACACTTCCAGATGAGGCTGCATACGCAAAGATTGCTGGACCAAACGGTGTTACTAAGTACACTGGTGGAACACAAGAAAAGCGCACCGCTACAGCACTTTCATTGGTTAAGAAGTACTACCCAACAGCTAAAGCTGGAAGCGGATCTGTAAAGGTCAAGCTTCTTTGGGGACAACCTTCTAACCAGCGTCGTGCATCAGAAGCAGCACTTGTAAAGGCAGCACTTGCTAAGGCAGGTTTTGATGTCAATACAGCTGGTACTTCAGGATGGTCAGGCTTCCTAGATGACAATTCATATGACGCCGCATTCTTTGCATGGTGCCCATCTTCTGTTACACAGACAGGTACAAATGCAAACTTCCAGAGCGATGGTGGTAATAACTTCCTTGGTTATAACAACTCAGCTCTAGATACAATCTTGCACTCACTAGAAGTGAAGTTGCCAGATTCACAAATCACTGCGAAGTACATTCAGGCAGAGCGTTTGCTTATGGCAGATGCGATTTCTCTACCTATCTTCCAGCACCCAGCTGCAACAGCAGTTAACTCAGACCTATCAGGTATCAAGCCAGCACCGTTGACACCTAACTTGGTTTGGAACTACTGGGAGTGGCACTACTAAAAACTAAGATCTAACAATCTAGTTTTTAGCTATTAGTTAAAAAAGTAGACGGCAAGTGGTGCTTGGAAGCGATTCTGAGCACCACTTGCCTTTACTCTTGGCACCGTGCGTTCTAGTACGATTCATTGGTTTTATAATCTGAAGGAGAATTAAGGGCACATGCTCGCTTACATCTTTAGACGCTTAGGGGTTCTCAGCGTCATACTCTTCGGATCCAGCTTCATTCTTTATAATTTAGCTGCAATCTCTGGCGACCCACTTGAAGGTCTGCGCACGTCAACTGAACCCAATGCAAAACAGCAGATGCTGGCGCTTACACGTTCATTGCAACTTGATGTTCCACCACCACTGCGTTACTTCTTATGGCTCAAGGGAATTTTAGCGGGATTTACCGGCCACATTGATTTCGGCAAAACCCGTGATGCGCAATTAGTTACATCTGTAATTGCAACGGCTATCCCAACAACAATTCGTCTGGTCTTCTTTGCAACAATCACCGCAATTGTCCTAGGTATCACCATTGGAATCGTGACAGCGCTTCGTCAATACAGCCGCTTCGATTACGCCATGACCTTCGTTTCATTTTTGATGTTCTCTCTACCAATTTTCTGGGTTGCAGTTCTTCTCAAAGAATTCCTTGCAATTCAATTTAATAATTTTCTCGCCAACCCACAGATTCCAATCAAATGGATAATTGGTTTGAGCATTGCAACTGGAATTATTTGGGCGGCGATAATTAGCGGTGACCGCAAACGCGTTTGGCAGATATTTGGAGTTGTAGCTGTTGGAAATGCTGCACTGCTAACACTGCTCAGTGTTACTTCATGGTTTATCAAACCTGGACTAGGCCCAATAGTGGTCTTTGGAATGTCAATTGGTATTGCATACGGTGTGACTCAGCTTTCCACTGGCCTTCAAAATAAGGCTGCGCTTCGCTCGGCTCAAACTATGGCAGTTATAGCTCTTGTTTTGTACTACCCAAATCAGTGGCTCTTTAATCACCACGCAGGTTGGTTTTTAATCCTGGCACAGTTAATTGTAACAATCGGTATTGCCTTTGCAGTTGGACTGAAATTTGCAAAGATTGATCGAGCACCAACAATTCGAACTGCTGGAATTACTGGATTCCTTGTTGGGATTATTACTTTGCTAGATAAGTTCATGCAAACATGGAATCCGTACATGTCCACGGATGCGATTAACTTCCGACCAATTCCCACAACAGGTCAAGTAAATTCGCTACTTGAACCAGGTAATTTTTGGTTTACGACGTTAGATATTTTAGTCCACATGATTTTGCCAACCATTGCTCTGACGTTGATTTCATTTGCGGGCTATATCCGTTATTCACGCGGAACGTTGCTAGAAGTTTTGAATCAGGACTACATCAGAACAGCTCGTGCAAAGGGCCTTAACGAACGTACAGTGATTATGCGCCATGCTTTCCGAAACACAATGATTCCTTTAACAACAATCATGGTGGTGGACTTTGCAGGCCTTATCGGTGGAGCAATCATCACCGAACGTGTATTTGGTTGGATTGGTATGGGAACTTTGTTTAACAAAGCAATCAACTCTTTTGACCTTAATCTTCTAATGGCCGTGTTTTTTATTACTGCATCCCTATCAGTCCTTGCCAACTTAGTTGCTGATCTGTTGTATTCAGCGCTCGATCCGCGCATCCGCGCAGGGAAGGGGTAAATCATGGCTAGAAAGAATAAAAAAGCTGTGGAAACCACAACTCAAGATGGCGGCGAAAACGCAATCTTTAACAAAGAGACTGAAGGCTTAAGCCAGGGTCAAATTGTTTTGCGACGATTTGTTCGACACCGTGGTGCCATGACTTCACTATTTGTCATCATCGGTTTAATTCTCTTTGTCTTTAGTGCCCTTGATCAAAAAATTGGGCCAGTAAAAGTTCCAGGCTGGTGGCATTACAACACTGAAGATTTGCCTGAACTGCGGTCTGAAGGTTGTAAAGAAGGTTTAGTTGGTTGCCCAACATTTTCACTGCGCCCTAAGTTCTTGGGAGGCGCTGGATTTGGTTTAGGTGAGCACCCATTTGGTCAGGATGACATCGGGCGTGACTATTTCGCACTTGTTATGCGCGGAGCACAGCGTTCAATCATGGTGATGTTTGTAATTGGATTCATTGGTGGAACTCTTGGCACAATCGTTGGTGCTATCTCTGGTTTCTATCGCGGCTGGATTGACGCAGTACTTATGCGCTTTACAGACTTCATCATCACAATTCCAGCAATCATTATCGGCTCTGTTGTGGGATATCACTTTGGAAACCTTGGGGTTGGATTCCTAGCCTTCTACCTTGGTTTATTCGCATGGACGGGGCTATCTCGCCTTGTACGTGGTGAATTCTTAACTCTTCGCGAACGCGAATTCGTAGATGCTGCACGTGTAGCTGGGGCAAGTAATCGCCGAATTATTTTTAAGCACATTCTGCCAAACGCAGTAGGCGTGATTATCGTTTCTGTGACTTTGTTGATGTCAGGTGCAATCCTGCTAGAAACCGCGTTGTCCTACCTTGGCTTCGGTGTAGTCGCACCAGATGTTTCTTTAGGTTTGCTCATTAGCCAGTACCAAGATTCATTCACAACACGTCCTTGGTTGTTCTGGTATCCAGGTTTATTCATTATCACTATTGCTTTGAGTATTAACTTTATTGGCGATGGTTTGCGAGACGCATTTGATCCTCGTCAGCGTCGAAGAATTACTAAGAAAGAACGTGAAAGCGCCAAAGTTGTTAAAAAAGTGGGTGCTTAAAAATGGTAGATATTAAAAACGATGGCCAGGACACAGCTGATAATCAAAATGAGCAATCCATTTTTATTAGTAATAACACTGCTGTCACAACCATTCGAACTTCCAGAATCTCTAAAACTCTTAAGTCGCATGATGGCAAGGTAAGCCGCAGCACCACTATGAGTTCTAGGACTATCACCCGGACGAATAAGACCATCGATTCCGATATCCATTCCCTTGATTTCACTGGGATGGATAGTTCTACTGTGATATCGGCCGGGAGCGGGAGCAGCCCACGCATAAATAACTTTGTCAGCGACTTGAATACTCATGGTGTATTTGGCATCGATACTTTCAACGCGTTGCCAACCCACAGTGATTTGATCGAATGGATTAGTGATTCTAATTCCCTCATCAAAGAGTTCGACCTTTGGTCTGTGCAGAATCAAGTAGCTCAAGGTTGCTGCGAAGACGCCCCAGATTGCTGCACTGATGCATCCATGCGTATCGCTAGTGAAGAAAGTTTGAATAACCATGATCGCGATAACACTGTAGGCAACGAAAGCGGCAAAAACGCTGCTGCGGGGCCTGAAGATATCGACGTTACTCACGCACCAATCTTGTCACAGAAGGTCGAGGCATCACATGTCTGAGCAAGTCTTAAAGATCAGTGATTTCAATGTTGATTTCTGGGTAGATGGTGTTTGGTATCCAGCAGTAATTGACATGAACCTTGAACTTAATGCGGGCAAAGTAACTGCCATCGTGGGTGAATCAGGTTCTGGTAAATCAACAACTGCCCTTGGTTTGATGTCGCTGCTTGCATCTAATGCTCGCATGTCAGGAAGCGTTCAAGTTAAGCAAGAAGAGATGCTCAACGCTAACGCTTCAACTCTGCGTAAATTCCGTGGCCGCGAAGTTGCCTATATTTTCCAAGAGCCAATGACTGCCCTTAACCCTGTCTACACAATTGGCTTCCAGATAATTGAAACTTTGCGTAATCACTTTGATATGGGCCCAACACAGGCACACGCACGCGCCTTAGAACTTATTACTTTGGTGGATATTCCAGACCCAGAAAAATCTATTAATAAATATCCTCACCAACTTTCTGGTGGACAGCGCCAGCGCGCAATGATTGCGCAAGCACTTGCTTGCGATCCAGGTTTGTTAGTTGCTGATGAACCAACAACTGCGCTGGATGTAACCGTTCAAGCTGAAATCCTTGACTTGATGCGCGGCCTGAAAGATAAGTTAAATTCTGCGATTTTATTGATCACTCACGATATGGGCGTTGTTGCCGATATGGCTGATGAAATCTTGGTTATGAAAGATGGAATCACCGTAGAACACGGCACTGCAGATCAAATCTTCAATAATCCGCAGCATCCTTACACGCAACAGCTTCTAGGAGCCGTACCAAAGTTAGGTTCAACTAAAAAGCGTACGTTGCCGTATTCAGAAAACGCTAAGCCAGCACCTGTTTTAAAGCTGACTGACGTAACAATTGAATATCCAAAGCGTGGACGTATTCCAGCGTTTACTGCAGTTAAAAACTTTAACCTTGAAATCTACCCAGGTGAGATTGTTGGCCTTGTTGGAGAATCTGGTTCTGGTAAAACTACTGTGGGCCGCGCAGCTATTGGATTAATTCCAATCAAAGGTGGCACCATTGATATCGTTGGTAAAGATATTAGCCATGCAACACAAAAGGATTTATCGTCAATTCGACGTCACACAGGAATCGTTTTCCAAGATCCAGCTTCATCATTAAACCCACGCCTTCCAATTGGTGAATCCATTGGCGAACCAATCTTCTTAGCAAAAATTGCTAAGGGTGAAGCCCTGGCGCACATGATTGAAGATCTATTGGATCAAGTAGAACTTCCACGCAGTTATCGCAACCGTTATCCGCACGAACTTTCAGGTGGACAGCGCCAACGTGTAGGTATCGCCCGTGCTTTAGCGCTAACACCAGATCTATTAATTGCCGATGAACCAACCTCGGCCCTTGATGTGTCTGTGCAGGCACGCTTCCTTGATTTACTACAAGAGCTTCAAGAGAAGTTGAAGTTTGCTTGTCTTTTCATCAGCCACGACCTTGCGGTCGTAGACATCCTGTCTCACCGAATTGCTGTGATGCAAAATGGTTTGTTGGTTGAAGAGGGCGATCGCGACGCAATTTTGCTCAACCCTAAAAATGATTACACACGCCGCTTGATTTCAGCAGTTCCTGTGCCAGATCCTGCCGAACAGCGTATTCGTCGTGAGGCTCGACTAGCCGCTAAGAAGTAGTAGGTCCTCATGGATCTAGAACTTCTGGTTTACGGACTCGATCTAGTTTCAACTTTTGCTTTTGCATTAGTTGGTGCGCGTGTAGCTGCTAACAAAGGTCTTGATTACGGTGGCATCTTGCTGATTGCCGCAATTGCATCGATTTCGGGTGGAACTCTGCGCAATATCTTTGTGGGTCAGCGACCACCGTGGATTTTGCATCCGTGGCTATTTTTCCCAATTATTGCCGCTGTCATAATTACGATTGCTATTGGGAAAAAACAAGAAGTAGGTCGATTGGCATTATCTCTAGATACCTTGGGACTTGGAGTTGCAACAGTTTCAAGTGCCCAGTTTGCACTTACTCATGGTGCACCTTTTCTAGCTGCCCTTGTATTAGCAATTGTTGGGGCAGTGTCAGGGGGATTGCTTCGAGATATTTTGTGCCAAGTCCAACCCGTTCTATTACACCGTGAAACCATAGGAACAAGTGCGCTGGCTGGTGCACTTGTTTATTTACTTCTAGCTAAATTCAATATCAACGAGTTAGCTGCAGCAATTATTTCAGGGCTCAGTGTTGTATTGGTGCGAGAAGTTTCGATTAAATTGAATTGGAATTTGCCGAAGGTAGTGTCACGATGAATGAAGATCTAGATCTTACGATGTATGCAGATGGTGCAGCGCTAATCAGCGCCACCGTAGTTGAAGCGTTAGAGATTATTTGGATGCACTTGGCTGAAAAAGGCACTTGCCATATTGCCCTCACCGGCGGAACCTTGGGTGGTCAATTTGCCGAAGCTTTAGTAGAAAAACTCAATACCAGTGCCAAAGATTTAAAAGGTTTACATATCTGGTTTAGTGATGAACGCTTTGATACTGCCGATAGCCCACTGCGCAATTCACAGCCAGTACGAACTGGACTAACAAATACATTGGTATTAATGCACGAAGTGAAATCAACTGATGATGGCGTAAATGTCATTGAGGCAGCAGCTGCCTATGAAGCAGAACTGCGCGAAATAACCATGGATATTTGTATTTTAGGCCTAGGGCCAGATGGACATGTGGCATCCCTTTTCCCTAATCATTGGGACCCAACAATTACGGGCAGAGCAATTCCCATTACTGATTCACCGAAGCCACCACCACAACGAGTTTCTTTTTCAATGGATTTCATTAATAAATCCGATCAAGTGTGGATCATCGCAACGGGTGAAGCTAAAGCCCCAGCAGTTACTCAGATTCTTGAAGCCGACCTCTCGATTCCGGCAGGCCATGTAATGGCGGCGCAATTAACCCGATTAATCGTTGATGCCGAGGCTTTTTTCGCAGAATAAGTAGCACCGAGTAGACTGGCCCAATGGAGAGCACAGTTAACTTTGCAATGGTCGGTTTAGGCCGAATGGGTGCCAATATCGTTCGCCGATTAGGACAAGCTGGAATCACATCAGTTGTTCACGATGTCAGCCCTGATGCAATCAAAACCTTAGCTAGTGAAGGCTTCACACCGGCAGCTGATTTAAAGGCGATGGCCGCAGCCCTTCCAACTCCTCGCACTGTATGGATTATGGTTCCAGCCGCAGTTACTGATTCAACAATTGCCGCAGTTGCCGAACACTTATCAGCTGGCGACACCATCATCGATGGCGGAAACTCGTATTATAAAAACGATGTTGTTAATGCAAAGAAGTTAGCTGACAAAGGAATTAATTTTGTAGATGTTGGAACAAGTGGCGGCGTATATGGCCTAGAACGTGGCTATAGCTTGATGATTGGCGGAGATGCAAAGGTTGTGGCCTCCCTGGATCCAATCTTTAAAGCTTTAGCTCCAGGAGTCGAAGCCGCCGATCGCACACCAGGGCGCAGCGGTAATCCATCACAGAGTGAATATGGATATCTGCATTGCGGCCCAGCCGGTGCTGGTCACTTTGTGAAGATGGTTCACAACGGAATCGAATACGGAATGATGGCCGCATTTGCTGAAGGCCTTGCAATCTTTGATGCCGCAGATGGCATGGACCCGGCTTATGATTTAAATATCCCAGAAATTACCGAAACCTGGCGACGTGGAAGCGTTGTTGCTTCATGGCTGTTAGATCTAACTGCCCAGGCCTTGCAAGAGAGCAAAGAGCTTTCTGAATATTCAACCGAAGTCAGCGACAGCGGTGAAGGTCGCTGGACTGTACAAGCAGCTTTAGAGGCCGGAATTCCTGCACATGTTTTGAGCGCTTCGTTATATTCACGTTTTGCTTCCCGCGGTAATGATGATTTTGCTAACCGAGCATTAAGTGCAATGCGCTATAAATTTGGTGGGCACAACGAGAAGCCCAAAGGAAAATAGTTGAAACGTGCCGATGTACTGGTGCTCTTTGGAGCCACCGGAGATTTAGCAAAGAAAAAATTATTTCCAGCCCTCTATGAAATGCAAGAAGCGGGCGAGTTAGAGATCCCAGTCTTTGCGGTGGCTTCAACTAAATGGAGCCAGGAAAAGTTCAAAGAAATAGTTGAAAAATCTATCCGCGATCGCAATGAGGTCTTAGGCCAAATTGTTGATGAACGAGTACTAAAAAGCTTGCTCGATGAGATGCAGCTAGTCGTAGGTGACTACAAGGAGCCTTCTACTTTTGAATCTCTCCATAAAGCGCTAGCGGGCTTTGAATTACCAGTGGTCTATTTAGCAATTGCTCCAGACATGTTTGCCGATGTAACTAAAGGCCTCAATGCAGTTGGCCTAACTGCAAGTGCTCGAGTAGTGGTTGAGAAACCCTTTGGCCGCGATTTAGCTTCGGCAATCGCCTTGGATGATTCATTAAAAAAGCTTTTGCCAGAAAATCAGATTTATCGCATCGACCATTACCTGGGCAAAGAATCAGTAGAAGATCTGCTGGTTTTCCGCTTTGCTAATACCTTGTTTGAACCGGTCTGGAACCGTAACTACATTTCAAATATCCAGATCACCATGACTGAGGATTTTGGAATCGAAGGTCGTGGAAAGTTCTATGACGAAGTAGGTGCTACTCGAGATGTTTTGCAAAACCACTTGCTTCAGGTGTTAACAATGCTGACTATGGAGCCACCTATCGATATGGGCGCTGCTGCTTTGCAAAACGAGAAGATTAAAGTCTTATCAGCGATGCGCGACGTAGCCCCTGAAAATGTGGTGCGCGGGCAGTACGTGGGTTACCTAGATGAAGCAGGCGTGGCCGAACATTCTCAAACTGAAACATTTGTAGCAATGCGATTATTTATTGATAACTGGCGCTGGGCTGGTGTGCCGATTTATCTGCGTACTGGTAAAAAAATGGCCGAGACAACAATGGAAGCTGTTGTTGAATTTAAGCAGCCACCCCGCCAACTCTTTACGGCTAAAGGTGCACCCGCCCCTGAACCAAATATCGTGCGCTTTCGAATGGGCCGCCACGATGGTGTAGATCTTTCGCTTCAAGCAAAAGCACCGGGCTCTGATTTGGTAACTAATACTGTTGACTTAACCGTTGAATTTGCAGCAGCTCTTGGCCAACGCAAAGAGGCCTATGAGCGACTACTCGATGCTGCAATCCTTGGCGATCACTTCCGCTTTACTCGCATCGATGCAGTGCTTGCTTCATGGCAGATTCTGGATGGTATTTTAAAGAACCCCGCAAAACTGCATCCATATTTTGATGATGCATGGGGTCCCGAAGAGGCGCTAGAGATGGTTCCTGGGGGATGGACAACGGTAGGCAAGGCTGCAGATAAGACGCCTTAGTCGCGAGATTGTCCGCTGCGATGTTTGTAGCGGCCCATGAAATCAGCTTTCATTTCGGCAAAGTTTCCATCAAGTAATGCCTGGCGCATCTGATCAACTAAGCGCACAATAAATCGCTCATTATGAATCGTGGCTAGCGTTGCTGCAATGATTTCTTTACCGCGGAATACATGGTGCATATAAGCCCGTGTGTAGTGCGTACACGTGTAACAGTCACATTCATCGTCTATGGCCGTGAAATCGCGCTTATAACCGCTATTAGATAGGTTAAAACGCCCTTCCATCGTGTACACCGCACTTGTGCGTGCAATTCGGGATGCTAAAACGCAATCAAATGTATCGATTCCATTTTCAACGCCAATAAAGAGATCTTCTGGGGCGCCAATGCCCAATAAATGCTTGGGTTTATTTTCAGGAAGCACCTGATTGACCCAAGAAACGATTGTGCCCAGCGATGCCTTATCTAGCGCCCCGCCAATTCCAAAGCCATCAAAGGATTGACCCGATGATTCAAGGCCACCTAAATCACCGGCAGCTTTCTTTCGAAGGTCTTCATATTGAGCCCCTTGGATTACTCCGAAAAGAGCTTGGTAGGGCTTGGTGGTTCGTTCTTCGGTAAGGCGCTTATGTTCATCTAGGCATCGCACCGCCCATGCCAATGTGCGATCCATCGCTAACTCTTGATAAGGACGAGTGTTGTGCAAGGTAGTGCACTCATCAAAGGCAAACATGATGTCGGCGCCAATTTCATGTTGGACCTTCATCGATATCTCGGGGGTGAAACGGTGCATCGAACCATCGAGGTGGGATTTAAAAGTTACGCCTTCATCATCTACATGGGCAAGGCGTTCTTTGTTGCCAGCAATGACATCATCGCGACGAAAAGTTTGGGCATCCATCGCTAGTACTTTTTTAAAGCCAACGCCTAGGGATAAAACTTGAAAGCCACCGGAGTCAGTAATTGTTGGTCCGGGCCAGTTCATAAATTGAGCAAGGCCACCGGCTTCATCTAAAACATCAGAGCCTGGCTGTAAATACAGGTGGTAGGCATTTGCTAATAAAGCTTGCGCCCCAAGATCTGCCATGGCTTCTGGCAGAACAGATTTAACGGTTGCTTTGGTGCCCACTGGAATAAATGCAGGGGTTTGGATCTGGCCATGAGGAGTAGTGATAGTTCCAACTCGAGCCATCGAGCCTTCTTGGCTAGCTTTGATATCAAAGGAGAAACCAGTACTCAATGGCTTTACCTTTCACAAATAAAAGTAGTTGAATCTTCAACCGTTAGCGTAGACTTATTTGTATGACAGGCCAAAACGCTACCGCACCTAGATGGCTCAATGCTGCCGAAATGAAGGCCTGGCGTCGTTACATAATTGCTAGCCGCCGCTTATTAGAGGCTCTAGATAATGATTTAGAGGGCCATGATTTATCGATGGCTGATTATGAAATATTGGCACAGTTAAGTGATGCCCCAGAGCGCAAAATGCGAATGAGCGAACTTGCCGAGACGGCATTGTTATCGCGCTCGCGTTTATCGCACCGCATGAAGGTTATGGAAAAAGCTGGCTGGGTAAAGCGTGAAGCTTGTCCATCAGATAAGCGAGGTTACTTTGCCGTCATGACTGCCAAAGGATGGAAGGCCATAGTTGCCGCCGCCCCGGATCACGTCGACAGTGTTCGCGCTCGATTTGTTGATCATTTATCAAAGGCGGATCAAGAGGTTATTTCAGCTATTTTTCTACGTGTTGAAGATTCACTTCGTAAAGAGGTTATTGAGGACTAAGTAAGTGATGAAAAAAACTGCATAAAAAAACCCGCCACATAAAGTGGCGGGTTTTTTTAATTACTAATTACTTAGCAGCTGCCTTCTTGCGACGGCGCTTCTTTGGAGCAGCTGTAGCAGCTGCTGCCTTCTTCTTGCGACGCTTTGGAGCAGCCTTCTTAGCAGCTGCCTTCTTGCGCTTCTTTGGAGCAGCTTTCTTAGCTGCTGCCTTCTTGCGCTTCTTTGGAGCAGCTTTCTTAGCTGCTGCCTTCTTGCGCTTCTTTGGAGCAGCCTTCTTTGCTGCTGCCTTCTTACGACGCTTTGGAGCAGCCTTCTTTGCTGCTGCCTTCTTACGACGCTTTGGAGCAGCCTTCTTTGCTGCTGCCTTCTTGCGCTTCTTTGGAGCTGCTACTGCAGCTGCCTTCTTGCGGCGCTTCTTTGGAGCTGCTACTGCAGCTGCCTTCTTGCGACGCTTCTTTGGTGCTGCTTTCTTTGCTGCGGCCACGTACTTCTCCTATCGGAATGGTTCGGATCCGTCACCCAAACCTTTTCGTGGATAAGCGTGACATCATTTAGGTAAAAATG
>CAESAH010000017.1_pt1 | contig 23925 bp, 22 predicted proteins | sample 7263611 | NCBI WGS metagenome assembly CAESAH01 (sample SAMEA6814118, study PRJEB35770) | freshwater metagenome | biome: Freshwater; feature: Freshwater reservoir; material: water | place: Czech Republic | collected 2017-07-26 | depth 30m m | reverse complement strand
TCGATCGACGATTACTGTGTCTCCAACTGCCACTTTCTCCTGATGGCCGCCAGCTTTAACGATTGCGTACACGTGTAACTCCAGTTCATTTTTAGCCCACATCAGGAACTTCTGGCTCCTTCGGGCAGACGCTAAGGGTACGGAACCTCACGCCCAGGGTCAAATTAGGGAATTTAGCCCCTATAGCTAGAAGTGATGCGGGTGAGCGCCTTTTCTAAGGCATATACCGGATCACTCGCCGCTCCCTTGACCTCGGCATCTGCAAGGGCGATAGCCCCAACTGCATCTGCGATTTGAGCAGGTGACCAGTTATTTAACTGACGTCGAGCTTTATCAATCTGCCACGGCGCCATTCCTAACTGCCCAGCAAGTTCAAATGATTTAACTGCGCGATTAACTCCGGAAACTTTGGCAAGTGAGCGAAGCGATGATGCGATTGCACTAGTAATCATCACTGGATCCGTACCGGTTTCTAATGCACTGCGCAGTGCAATTAAGGCGCTGGATAAATTTCCGTCAAGAGTTGCATCAGCAACATCAAATCCTGTTGTTTCTACGCGACCTTGATGAAACTTATCGATCATAACTTCATCAATAGTTCCGGATGGGGCATCGGCTGCAATCTGGCTTATTGCAGATTGAAGTTCACGTAGATCATTTCCGAGAGCACCAACCAAGGCAGAAATCGCTCCCGGAGTTGCTTTACGCTTGAGATCTAGAAAAAGATTTCTAACAAACTCTTCCTTTTCAGCTTCCTTCTTTATCGGATCACAAGCAATGAGTTCAGGTTTGGTTTTCTTAATCGCATCTAAAAGCCCTTTGCCCTTAACGCCGCCTTTGTGAACAAATACAACTGTTGTACTTGGATCTGGTGAATCTAGGTAGCGAGTAATTTCATCTTTGGAATCCTCAGGCAAATCTTGTAAGTCACGAATTATCAAAGCTCGTCGCTCAGAAAATAATGAAGGAGCAAGGGCGTCAGCGATATCGCCGACTAAAACATCGCTGGCAAAAAGGTTGGTGATTTCGCATTTTTCATCATGTAACTGTGCGGTTAACTTTGTTAACGCTCGATCAGAAAGTGCGCCTTCGGAACCTAGAATGAGGTAGAAAGAATTCACGTTTTATCTACCCCCATCGAATTAAGTTAAACCTGCCCTTAGCTTTTCGTACTAACAATCTGGAATTGCGAACATTTACTGCAATTGCGCCATCAATATCAGTACGAACAACTTCTGAGCCGAGTCTAGCCAGCGCATCCACAGTTTGCACGGCTGGGTGCCCATATGTATTTCCCGCTCCTACAGAAATAATGGATAGACGCGGGTGGAGTACGGCCATAAAGCCAGGATCTTGATATCTAGAACCGTGGTGGCAGACCTTATATATATCTACTGGCGTGAGATCTTTAATCAATATCTGTTGAACCGGGGGCTCTAAATCTCCACCCGTGAAAATAGTAAATGTTGGGCTGCTAATTAAAGTTGCAATGCTTGAATTATTTATCTGTGAACCCTCACCCGGCATTTCAATAAAGCTTGTTGCGCTCAATGTTGGCCACAGGACCTTTATTGTTAAATCACCAAGGCCCGCACTCATGCCGCGCACTGCAGTGACTATGTCCACTCCTTGCACAGAAGATTTCACCATAGTGCTCTCGATAATTGGCTGGGCATTAACACTGACCCACAATTGACCAACTGTTCGGTTGTTGATCGCACCCGGTAAACCTGCGACATGGTCTGCATGAAAGTGCGACAAAATGAGCAACGGTATTTCCTTAATTCCAAGGGCTTTAAGACAGCGATCTTCAGCAACTGCATCAGGCCCAACATCAATAACTAATCCACGGTGATTACCAAGATTGATGACCATCGAATCTCCCTGACCTATATCGCAGTTAGCAATCTGCCAGTCCCCTCCTGGCCACCTTTGTAACCATGTAATTGCAATAATTATTACCAAGGTCAAGGCGATGATTTGCTTAAACCATTTCTTTAATACCCACAACAAAACCGTAAAAAGCGCAACAATAATAAATCCAGTTCTTCCAGTGCTTAGGTTGAGAACTGAAAACCCTGATGCCCAATGCGCAATTGCAGCTATCGCAGCTGCGGGAAACCTGCACACCCAGATAAGTACCGATGAAATTAGGGGTGCAAAAGGTGAAAATAATGCGGCAATAAATCCCAAAATCGTTATGGGAGCAACAAATGGTGCAGCCAGTAAATTCGCAATCACACTCATGGGGGCGAGATAACCTGACAACGCAACGATAATCGGTGAACAAAAAACTATCGCCGCGATTGGTGGCGCAAGCGCTTGGGCCAGTTTTTTCGGGAAATGTGTTGATAATTTCTCAACCAAGACCGGTGAAAATAAAAGTAGGCCCGCTGTTGCTAAAACTGAAAGTCCAAACCCTGCATCTCGTGCTTGCCACGGATCAATTGCAACCACACACCCCATTGCAAAACCTAAAGCCGGCAGCGAGTCTCTGCCGCGTTTGGTGCCTTGTGCAACCAATAAAACGGCAGCCATAGCTGCAGCACGCAATACTGATGGAGAAGGTCGAACAAGTGCGATGAATGCAATGAGCGAAATTGCCGTTGCTGATAATCGAAACTTCATTGTTGAAAAAAGAAACTGCATAATCCATAAAACAAAAGCTGAGACAAGGGCAAAGTTAGCGCCACTAACAGCAACTAAATGTGTCAATCCTGAGCGCTTCATTGAGGCCTTAAAGGCCGTGCTTTGTTTTGATGTATCCCCCAAAACCATTCCCGGAATTAATGCTCCCGCATCACCTCCACCAGATAATGACGCCAAACCAGATCGAATAGCACCAAGTCCGCGCGCCCACTTCGACGCTTGTGTCAGTACTTCAATATCACCACTAATCAATACCAACGCTGCTACTCGTGCTTCCTTGCTAGCAACAATTCGGGCCTGTGCTTTAAAAGATTGCCCTGGAAGCAAATGAGTGACATCTGATCGTGGCGTAATAACCCTGATGGGTACACGAAGTGTGTAGCTAATGGAACTATTACTAATTACTGTGGCACGGGCAATAAAAGAATAAATGCCGTTAACTGTCTGGCTAGGGTCGGTCACAATTTGTCCCGTAATTGTTGCACTTTGACTAAAAAATCTAGTTATTTGCGAATGCGCAAGTGATGCTTGACGAATAGACATAACTGTTGAACCAAAAAGAAGTGCGCAGATTAATACTATGAAGCGTGCACGCTTGCTGGCAAAAGCAAAGATTCCTAGAGCTAGTGCTGCAATACAGATACGCCATGGCGACGTTGCACTTTGAACTAGAGCGCCAAGCCAAATCGCGCCACCCAGAGCTAAGGCTCTGTAATCAACTACACGCGGATCTTGGCTTTGATTTGTGCGAATTTGGCTACACCTATTCCACTCACCTTTTGCAGATCCTCAATAGTTGTGAACGGGCCATTAGCTTTTCTATAAGCAACGATTCGCGATGCAATCACTGGACCAATTCCATCGAGTGAATCAAAGTCGTGCACGGTTGCGCGATTGATATTGATTGGGCCACTATGCGTTGGTGTGCTTACTCGTATGCCTTTACTGTTTGTTGTTGCTGCATCAACATAAATTTGTTCACCATCAGCCAAAACTCGAGCCAAATTAATTGTGCTTAAGTCCGCTCCGGGGCCAGAATTTCCTGCAGCTTTAATCGCGTCAATGACCCGAGAATTTGCGGTGAGCGTATAAACGCCAGGGTTATTGACCGCACCCGTTACATCTACAAATATCTGTGGGGCGGCAATTTCTGTAACGACAACGGGCGGTGCTATAACTTTATGCGTATTGCCCCGAACAACAATGAATATAGATAAGAGAATTACTAGGCCTGACATAGCAAGAAGTGCGCGCTTTTGCAGCGATGTGAAATTAAGGTCAAACCACCAGGTTGATAAGCTTTCAAAGAGTTGAGCGAAATATTCCATGTGCCAATAGTTATTGGCTAGCAAATACCCGCTTTACAGCACCTGATCAGGTGTGGATATTTACTTCTTAATCCAGTAATCGTTAATGTACTTTTCGCCCTCATCACAGAAGAAAGTGACTACGTTTTCCACACCGTACTGCGCTTTTAAGCGCTTGGCAGCAATTAAGTGCGCGCCAGAAGAAGGGCCAACGAAGATGCCATGGACGCGAGCTAAGCGACGCATTTCTTCGATGGATTCCTCTGAACCCACATCGACTACACCGTCGAGCTCGTGATGATGGCGAGAAACAATCCCTGGAATAAAACCATCTGCAATACCTTCAATTAAATGCTTTGAAACCTCACCACATAAAATTGTGCATGATTCAGATGGTTCTAGTGCAATTACTTTGCATGCAGGGTTAGCAGCTTTAAAAGCTTGACCAACACCAATGATTGTTCCGCCAGTACCAACGCCTCCGATAACTAAATCAGGAAGTACCGGCATCTGCTGCAAGATCTCTTGACCTAACCATTCACGATTTTCTTCAACGTTCCAGTCGTTATCAAATTGTTGTGGGGCAAAAAATCCCGGCATTGCTCCGCGTCGGCGCGCTTCTTCTAACGCATCGTTAACGTGAAAATCTCCCATGGTGTGAACTTCAGCGCCAAATGCTTCAGAGATTGCGGTGCGCTCTGGGCTCATTCCATCCGGCATGATCACCAACATTTTGTACCCTTTAACTGCTGCAACCATGCTCATTGCATTTCCAGTGTTACCGCTACTTGCTTCAACAATTGTGTCGCCAGGCTTTAATAAACCTTCTGCCTCGGCACGTTCAATCATGTACTTTGCAATACGCGCTTTAATAGAACCAGATGGATTCATATATTCCATCTTGCACCAAATGCCTTCGATATTAATTAAAGGTGTATTACCGATTGCATCCAGAATTGTCTTCATTGACATTGCCTTTCACATTGTGGAACTACGTGCGCGGGTATTAAGCGACGATATTAACTAATTTTGGCGCGCGCGCAATGACCTTTTTCGGTGCGTTTGCCCCTAGTTCAGCAACGATAGTTGGATGTGCAAGAGCCAATGCCTCAAGTTCGGCATCAGTAATCGTTGGCGGTACATCGATACGTTCCTTGATCTTTCCATTAATTTGAATAACGGCTTCTACTGAATCTGCTACAAGCAGTTGAGGGTCAACTACTGGCCAACCGGCAAGTGCGACTGCAGGTTTGTGGCCTAAACGTTCCCACATTTCTTCTGCAGTAAATGGTGCAACGAGTGAGAGCATGATTGCAGTTGCTTCAACAGCTTCGCGAACTGCAGGATCTGCCGGGCCACACCCTGAATCAATGGCTTTGCGCGTAGCATTTACTAATTCCATGACGCGGGCAATGGCTACATTAAATCTAAAAGATTCAACAGCAAATGAGGCATCGTTGAGGGCTTTATGTGTAGCGCGACGTAGTGAGAGCTCACCGGAACTGAAATCAACTCCAGGCGCACTAGTTACATCACCTGATAAACGCCATGCACGAGTTAAGAACTTAACCGAACCTGATGGCGAAACATCTGACCAATCAACATCATCTTCAGGCGGACCCGCAAAAACCATAGATAAACGAATCGCATCGACGCCATGATGTTCTAGTTCATCAGATAGACGTACCAAGTTACCGCGGCTCTTAGACATCGCTGAGCCATCCATTACAACCATGCCTTGATTTAATAGGCGCGTAAAAGGTTCGTTGAAGTTCACCATTCCCATGTCATTCAGGACTTTAGTAAAAAAGCGGCTATACAAAAGGTGCAAGATGGCATGTGTTACGCCGCCAACATATTGATCGACCGGTAACCATGTTTCGATATCTTTTTTCAAAAACGGCTGATCGTGCACGGTCGATGATGGATAACGCAAGTAATACCAGGACGAATCCACGAAAGTATCCATAGTGTCGGGATCGCGTTTTGCTGGCGCGCCACACTTGGGACACGCAACATTTACCCAATTAGTTGCAGCACCCAGTGGTGATGTTCCCTTTGGTTTCAAATCTAAACCTTCGGCATCTGGCAAAGTTAATGGCAACTGATTTTCGGGGACAGGAACTTCACCGCATGATGGGCAATGAATAATTGGAATTGGCGTTCCCCAATAACGCTGACGTGAAACTAACCAGTCACGCAGGCGGTAATTACGTGCAGATTTTCCAAGTCCATCTTTTTCAAGTTGTACGTTAATTGCGGCAATTGCTTCGGCCTTATTGAGCCCATTGAGTGCGCCAGAGTTAATCAATTTTCCATCGCCGCCAGTTGCTACACCGCTAACGCTTGGGTCTTCTTCGCCAGTTTCGACAACTACTACAACTGGCAGATTAAAAGCTTTGGCAAAATCTAAATCGCGTTGATCATGGGCAGGCACAGCCATGATTGCACCTGTACCGTAATCAGCTAATACATAATCACTTGCCCAGATAGGTAATTGCGCACCGTTAACTGGGTTTATTGCAAAGCGATTAAGAAAGACGCCGCTCTTTGGGCGATCGGTTGCAAGACGATCAATATCGCTATCGGCCTTAATCTTTTCAAGATAGGCACCGAACTCTTTTTCGACACCAGTGCCAACAACAAGCTCTGCCGCTAATTCGCTATCTGCTGCAACCACCATAAAAGTTGCGCCAAACAAAGTATCGGGGCGAGTTGTGTAGATAGTCACAGGCTCTTTGCGACCTTCGATAACAAAAGAGACATTTGCTCCGCTTGAGCGCCCAATCCAGTTGCGTTGCATCATTAATACTTTTTCAGGCCACTGACCTTCAAGTTGTGCCATGTCATCGAGTAGTCGATCGGCGTAGTCAGTAATTTTGAAATACCACTGGTTTAACTTCTTTTTAGTTACCGTGGAATCACAGCGTTCGCATAACCCAGCGACAACTTGTTCGTTAGCTAAAACTGTTTGACAGCCAGGACACCAGTTAACCGCTGAATCTTTGCGATATGCCAAGCCCCGTTCATGAAGTTTAAGAAATAGCCATTGATTCCACTTGTAGTATTCTGGATCGCAGGTATTAAAAACACGATCCCAATCGAAAGAACATGCAAAGCGACGCATCGATGCTTTTTGCACAGCGATATTTTCATACGTCCAGATACGTGGATCTGAATTACGTTTAATGGCGGCATTTTCAGCCGGTAAACCAAAGGCATCCCAACCGATTGGGTGCATTACGTTGAAACCCTTTTGAATCCAATAACGTGCAATTACATCGCCCAGTGCATAGGCCTCGGCATGGCCCATATGTAAATCACCGGATGGATAAGGAAACATATCCAAGACATATTTCTTTTCACGAGCGTCATCGGCACGGCCAGATTTAAATGGTTGTAACTGATCCCAAACGGGCAGCCATTTTTCTTGCACGTAGGCAAAGTCGTATGCCGCGTGCTCGCGCTCGTCATTCACGTTGTTGTTCATATGTGGAGCTAAGGGGATTTGAACCCCTGACCCCCTGCATGCCATGCAGGTGCGCTACCAGCTGCGCTATAGCCCCATTTACTTCAAGTGCAGACCTTACCGCATACATGCACAGTAGTTTTAAACGAAAGTTGCGCCGCTTTCTTCGCCATAGACCGGTTCTGGAATAGATCCAGCGTTATGTTCAACTAAATTCCATTGACGGGGATTTCTTTGAAGTACTGACCATGATGCATTTGATAGCCCGCCTAAAACTCCCCAATGTGAAAGTGGAAGTTGAAGTAATTCTCCAAGTACGCAACGCGCGGTACCGCCATGGGTAGCAACTACTAAAAGTTGATCGCTTTTACCTTCGAGTGATTTAAGAATCTGTCCAACTGCTCGTGATGCAACTTCACTGCGACGCTCCCCTGTTGTTCCGGCGGGGTTGTCATCTCCATCAATCCAACGAATGAAATTATGAAAATCTTCTGCACGATTTTGTGAACCAGTTTTGCCTTCCCACAAACCGCCATTAGTTTCGCGCAGACTTTCATGTGTAGACACTGTAAGACCAGTTAAATCCGCTAAGGCCTGTGCAGTTTCAACTGCGCGCCCTAAATCACTTGAAATAATCTGAGTTGGGTTCATGCCAGCTAAAATCTGTGCAGCATGCGTTATTTGTATTTTTCCAACTTCATTAAGCGGAATATCAGAGTGCCCTTGAAAACGGTTGATTTTATTCCAATCAGTTTGACCGTGACGCCACACTACGATGCGATTACCGACCATGTACCGCGGCATCCTTAACTGCATCAAGTTCAATTGTTGGGCAGTCATTCCACAATCGATCTAACATGTAGTACTTGCGGAGCTCAACGCTTTGAATATGTACAACTAAATCTGAGTAATCAAGCAAAATCCACTCTGCCCCTTTTTCGCGACGTGCTGGCTTTTCTCCAATAGCTTGAAGTTTGCGTTCTACTTCATCAGCTATTGAATCTACTTGGGCCGAGTTTTGTCCGGTTGCAATCAAAAAGACTTCACTGAGAACTAACTGATCTGATAAATCGATAGCAATTAAGTCCGTACCAATCTTTTCAATAATGGCATGGGCTGCTACTTGTGTGATCTCGTGGGTCTTGCTACTAATTGTCATAGAGACCATTCTCTCGTATAAATGCCGCCACAATTTCCGGTACATCTACGCTTAATCCTTGGCGAATTGTTGTTGCCGCTACTTCTAGGGCTGCAATATCTATTCCTTGTGATGCATATCCTGGTCGATCAATACAGATAATCGAGACCATCGCCTGAAGTTCATCGCTTCTGTGCCAGTTATGAATTTTTGCATAAGCATCGGCGCCTACTACTAGGAAGATTTGGTCGCCCGGGTATGTGGCTTTGATCGCTTCAACAGTATCGATTGCATAACTTGGACCTTGCCGCAAAATCTCGATCGGATTAACGCTGACTTTACTTTTGATTGCCACAGGTAAAGTTGAAACAGCTAGTTGGCACATCATGCGACGTTGTTCAGGAGTAGCAATAGGTTGTGAATCGCGTAGCAATGGTTGCCCTGCTGGAACTACTAATAATTGATCGACTAAATCCTTTTCAAAGAGCTGGGTAATTACATGCAGATGACCTAAGTGAATTGGGTCAAAAGTTCCGCCGTAAATTCCAACTCGGGACAAATTAATCCCGGTCTAAGCGAAGAGTTAAATACAAAAGTAATGAAAGTACTGCAAAACCAATGAGGCCATATGCATAGGCGGGCATTGGAAGTTCGCGAATAGATTCGGCAGCTACGTTGATCATGTGTAAACCTTACTACGCCGTGCCAAGAAGTAATTGCTTAAAACGGGCTTCATCAATTACTGGAACCCCAATTTCCTGCGCTTTGGCTAACTTAGATCCAGGATCAGTGCCCACCAATACATAATCAGTCTTTTTAGATACCGCGCTTGCCGCTTTTCCGCCATGGGCGGCAATTGTTTCTGAGATGCCATCACGGGTGAAAGATTCCAAACCACCAGTTACTACAATAGTTAACCCTGCCAAAGTTTGAGGAAGTTGTGCGGTTTCTTTCTGTACAACAGTTACTCCAGCCTTAGTCCACTTCTTAATAATTTCTCGGTGCCAATCAACTGCGAACCATTCAACTATGGACTGAGCAATTGTTGCCCCAACGCCATCCACGGCAGCTAACTCATCAACGTTTGATTGTGAAATCTTTTCAATGGATGCAAAGTTAGTTGCTAGCGCTTGCGCAGCTGTAGGACCAACATGGCGAATTGATAGTGCAACCAATGTGCGCCATAACGGTTGCTTCTTAGCTTCCTCAAGCGCTGCTAAAAGTTTGGCAACATTTGCACCAGCAGTGCCATCTTTTTTCACAAAGAATTCACTTTTAGCTAATTTTTCTTCAGTTAAGTCAAAGAGGTCAGATTCGTCAGTGATAATTTTGGAATCTAATAGCGCTACCGCTGCTTCAAAACCAAGAACATCGATATCTAGCGCTGCGCGCGAACCAATGTAATAAATGCGCTCTCGTAACTGAGCCGGGCAACTTTGAGTATTAGGGCAACGTATATCTACATCACCCGTAGAAATCGCGCGTAATTCGGATGCACATTCTGGGCAATGCGTTGGCATTACAAAAGCACGTTCGGTGCCAGTTCGTCGTTCGACAACAGGACCTAATACTTCAGGAATTACATCGCCAGCTTTGCGAATGACCACTACATCGCCAATGAGGACACCCTTGCGAACAATTTCTTCGGCATTATGTAGCGTTGCATTAGTTACAGTTGACCCAGCAACTTTGACCGACTCCATAAATGCAAATGGTGTAACACGACCCGTACGACCAATACTGACTTTGATATCCAAAAGTTTTGTAGTTACTTCTTCCGGTGGGTATTTAAAAGCAATAGCCCACTTAGGTGCGCGCGAGGTAAAACCTAACTGTTGCTGTTCACTTATTGAATCAACCTTAATTACTACTCCATCAATCTCATGTTCAACATCATGACGGTGTTCTTCGTAATATTTAATGAATTTTTCTACCTCAGCACGTGTGGCACATATTTTGAAGCGATCGCTGGTTGGCAAGCCAAGCTTTGCTAACTGTGCATATGCATCGCTTTGTGAATCAAATTCAATTCCTTCGCGCGCACCGACACCATGGACCACAACTGAAAGTGGACGTTGGGCACTCACACGTGGATCTTTCTGCCTCAGCGAGCCGGCAGCACCGTTTCGCGGATTAGCAAAGAGTGGTTTACCTAATTCTTCTAATGAATCATTGAGTTCATTAAAGGCAGCCAATGGAAAGAAAACTTCGCCTCGGACTTCGATGAGTGCAGGTGGATTTGCCGCTTTCAATACGTGTGGCAGATTTCTAATTGTTTTAACGTTGAGTGTTACATCCTCACCAGTAACACCATTTCCACGGGTCAGGCCACGGACGAGTTGCCCATTTTCATAGGTGAGATTAATTGCCAGGCCATCAACTTTAAGTTCACACAAATACGTAGGCTTAGTGACTTCTTTTTCCACCCGATCAAACCATGCCGCTAACTCTTCTGTATCAAAGACGTTGTCTAAGCTCATCATCTTTTCGATGTGATCACGCTGTTCAAATTGCGTCGAGAATCCTCCACCTACATTTTGTGTTGGAGAATCAGCTTCACGAAGCTGCGGAAATTTAGCCTCTAATGCCTTTAGTTCAATGAGGAGTGCATCGAACTGCGCGTCAGTTAACGTTGGCGCATCTAATACATAGTATTTAAATTGGTGATCGCGAATCTCATTAATTAGTTCGCCCATTCTGTGTCGGGCAATGTTGCTCATTACTCTGTCTCGCAGATAGTTGCCGAACCAACAACGCGATCACCATCGTAAATAACCATGGCTTGACCAGTGGCTAGACCCAGTAACGGTTCATTAAGTTCGGCCACAAGCAAAGCGCCATCAAGGAAATAAGAACAAGCAAGCGCAGCACCATGTGCACGCACTTGAACAAAACCACGAAGCTTTTGATTTGTTACTGCAGGCCCACACCACACTGGGCGTTCTCCACGCATTTTCGTAACAGCTAAGTCTTCACGTGCTCCAACAACAACTGTGTTACTTACTGGTTCAATCTTTAAAACAAAGCGTGGTGAACCATCTGCCGTTGGGACCGTTAGCCCTAAACCTTTGCGCTGGCCAATTGTGTATGTGTACGCGCCTTTGTGTTCGCCAATTTTTATGCCATCTTGATCAACGATTGGCCCAGTTTCAGAGCCTAAACGATCGCGCAACCAACCTGCGTTATCACCCGATGGAACAAAACAAATATCGTGACTATCTGGTTTTTGTGCAACAGCTAACCCACGGGCTTCGGCTTCTTTTCGAATATCAACTTTAGTTGTATCACCTAATGGAAATATCGCACCTGAAATCTGTTCCACGGTTAAAACAGATAGAACGTAGGACTGATCTTTTGAATGATCAACTGCACGATGCAATGTCTTTCCAGCATCAGTAATTTCGGTTCGGGCATAGTGTCCAGTAACAACTCCATCAAAGCCCATAGCTCGGGCGCGATCTAACACGGCTGCAAATTTAATCTTTTCATTACATCGAAGGCATGGATTAGGCGTACGACCTGCGGCGTATTCGGATAAGAAATCCTCAACAACGCCATCGTGAAACTCTTCGGCCATGTCCCAAATATAAAAAGGAATTCCGATGACATCTGCAGCGCGACGAGCATCGTGTGAATCTTCGATTGTGCAACATCCACGTGCACCTGAGCGATATTTCTGAGGATTTGCCGACAACGCTAAATGAACACCGATGACTTCGTGCCCAGCTTCAACTGCGCGGGCAGCAGCAACTGCTGAATCAACCCCACCGCTCATTGCTGCAATTAGCTTCATGAAAAATTCGCCGCCCGTCCTCGGGTAATTACATCAGGCAGTACTGACACTACAAAATCGCAGTCGGCATATGTGCTTGTGGCGCCAAAGGAGAAGCGCAACGATGATTGCGCACTTACTTCATTATGTCCCATGGCAAGAAGTACGTGACTTGCTTCATGAACCCCAGCACTGCACGCAGATCCCGTTGAACAAGAAACGCGTTGGCCATCCATGAGTAAAAGTAATGTGTCACTTTGTGTTCCAGGAAAAGTTACGTTGACGATTCCAGGCAAACGGTCTGAAGAAATACCATTAATCGTTGCATCAGGAATTGCAGCGTTGATTCCGGCAATAAATGAATCTCGAAGTGATGCAACATGCGCAACGTCATAGTGCTTACTTTTAGCTGCTGCAGCAAATCCAACTATTGCCGGTGCATTGAGCGTTCCACTTCGTATTTCGCGTTCTTGTCCCCCACCATGCAAGAGCGCAGGAATTTCTACTGCTCTGCGTAAAATCAAAGCACCGATTCCTAATGGGCCGCCAATTTTGTGTGCGCTTAGCGTCATCGCATAAACACCCAGTTGAGAAAATGACAGCGGTGTCTTCTTAAAACTCTGTACCGCATCAGTGTGCACTGGAATTTCTCCAGCTATTTCTACTACCTTGCGGATTGGTTGTAATACGCCAGTTTCATTATTGGAATGCATGATAGATATAACTGCAATCTCGTTGCCTCTGGTGGCAATCAGATGTGATAGAAAATCTAGGTCAACCACACCACCAGCATTTACGGGGATAGTAATAATTTCTGCGCCTTCATGTTCCTGCAGCCAATGAGCAGGATCGATAATTGCATGGTGTTCGATTGCACTTATAACTACAACATGTCGACCGTTATCGCGCCCCTGCCAATACAAACCTTTTAATGCCGTGTTATTTGCTTCAGTTCCCGACGCGGTAAAAATAACTTCGCTAGGTAAACATCCAACTTCTTTTGCGATAACTTCGCGCGCATCTTCTAAAGTTTTACGTGTTGCACGTCCATGTGTATGCAAACTCGATGGATTTCCAAGTTGTGCTAATTGAGCCGTCATCGCAATTAGTGCGTCCTCGACCATGGGTGTTGTTGCCGCATGGTCTAGATAGATAGATGACATGGAGGCAATCTTAGGCTTTGTGCGCTTTAACGCCTTCGGTGGCAGGTGGCAGCACGGCAAAGAGATCGCCTACGACGCCAAAATCAGCTAATTCAAAGAGTGGGGCTTCAGGATCTTTATTAATGACCACGATGTTCTTGCTTGTCTGCATACCCGCACGATGCTGAATCGCGCCTGAGATTCCACATGCAACATAGAGCTGGGGACTAACAGTTTTTCCGGTCTGGCCCACTTGATGTGAATGTGGATACCAACCGGCATCAGTTGCAGCTCGTGATGCACCAACTGCTGCGCCTAATGAATCTGCAAAAGCTTCAACTGCGCCAAAATCTCCATTTGTTCCACGCCCACCTGATACAACAATGTTGGCTTCAGTTAATTCTGGGCGACCACCTTTTACAGGCGGTTGAGTTGAAGTAACCGTAGCTTTCTTAGCTACATCAGAAATCTGCGCAGTTGCGTTTTCAATCACTGGATTAGCTGCCACAAAATCTGCCGTGATGGTATTTGGTCGAACAGTAATAATTGCAGTTCCTTGTGGAACTTTCGAATGCACAGTAGTTGAGCCACCAAAAACTAATTGTGTTGCTGTGCAATCTGGTGCAACATCAACGGCATCAGTGATAATTCCACAGACAAGTTTCATAGCAACGCGTCCTGCAACTTCTTTTCCAAAAGCATGTGAGGCGATAAGAAGGGCGGCTGGCTTTAACTGATCTGTGACGTGGGCAAGCGCATCGGCAGATGCTGCTACGCCGTGCTGTATAAAATCATCTGATTCAATAACAATTACTTTTGCAATTGCCCCTTGAGTAATGGTGGCAGCAAGTGCCGCGCCTTTTCCTGCAGGAGCTAGAACTAGCGCAGTTACTTCACCAATGCCAGCGCCAGCTGTAGCTAACTCGACCGTTGATTTAGTTGCCTTTTCGCCGACAAAATCAGCAAGAATTAATACAGTGCTCATATCAACTTCTTTTCGCCCAAGAAATCAACAAGTTTGACTCCGCCGTTGCCATCATCGGTAATTACAACACCGGCAGCACGTGTTGGACGCGGCGCGGCATCAACTACAACTGACCATGATTGAGTGAGCTCTGCGCCAGTACTTGCAAATCCTTGAATATCAATTACTTTTTTCTTAGCAGCCATAATGCCTTTAAAAGATGGATAGCGCGGTTCGTTAATTTTTTCTACAACACTTATGACGCATGGGAATTGAGCGAAGATTTCATCAACTCCAGATTCAGTCACTCGTGTAATCGAGGTCTTCTTGGCCCCTGGATCTACCTCGACTTTGGAAGCAAAAGTTAATTGAGCCCATCCCAGTTTTTCACTCATCATCGCTGGCACAACACTCATGCGGGCATCTGTTGATTCAGTACCGCAAATCACGATATCGAAACCGCCTTTTTCAATAACGTTGGCTAAAACGTTTGCAGTAAGAAGAGCATCCGCGCCAACAAAAACTGGATCACTAATTAAAATTGCATCGTTGGCACCCATAGATAAAGCTTTACGTAGTGCTTCAGTTGCTCGCTCTGGTCCCATAGAAATGAGCGTGACCGTATTGGCGCCACCTTCTTCATTACCGCCATGTGCTTCGGCAATTCGCAACGCTTCTTCAACTGCATATTCATCGAGATCGTTAAGAACGGCATCGACGTTGGCGCGATCAAGTAATCCGCCCACCATCTTCTTTTGCGCCCATGAATCTGGGACCTGCTTAACGCACACCGCGATCTTCATAGGCCAATGTTACTGGCCAGTAACTGGAAAGGCCAACAAATGAGCGAGCAAATACCATCTATTAAGGCAGTATTGCGCCGTGCTCCCCGCAGATCCCCGAACCCTTGGTGCAAGCGTTACCGATGGCGGAACAAACTTTGCCATCTGGTCCAACGCCGCAGATGCCGTGGAGCTGTGCCTATTTAATGAAGTCAACGGGGCGTTAGTAGAAACGCGATTTGCGATGTCACATCGCAACGGACCTATTTGGCATGGCTACTTAGCTGGAGTGCGTGCGGGTCAGAAATATGGATATCGCGTTTATGGTCCATGGCAACCAGAACATGGCGTGCGATTTAATGCGGCCAAACTTTTAATTGATCCTTATGCACATGCATTAGATGGAGAACTTCACTATGTTCCCGAAATTTATGGGCATAGTGCAACTGATGCAATTGGCAGCGGTGATTTAACTATTCGTGATGATCGAGATAGCGCAGGCAAAGTTCCCTACAGCGTGGTCACTGATCATCGCGCTCGCGAGATTAAGCGCCCGCTTGTGCCTTGGGCCAAGACAGTTATTTATGAAGCACACGTTCAAGGTTTAACCGCAAAAAATAATGCGATTCCTGAACATGAACGTGGCACATATAAAGGCCTGGGCCATGCATCAACTATTGCTCACCTAAAATCCATTGGAATCACTGCGCTAGAACTTTTACCAATCGCTGCATCTATTACCGAGCCTGCAATTTATGCACGAGGACGTAAGAATCATTGGGGCTATAACTCTTTGGCATTTAGCGCACCGCATGCCGCATATGCCGCTACCGATGACCCAATTAGCGAATTGCAGTGGTCAGTTGATCAATTACATGATGCAGGAATCGAAGTTATATTGGATGTGGTTTATAACCACACTGCCGAAGGCGGTATTGGTGGGCCAACGCTTTCTTATAAGGGAATAGATAACAAGGCTTACTACCGCCAAGATTCCGATGGCAATTACGTAGATGTAACCGGTTGTGGAAATACTTTTGCGGCAAGCAATCCACATTCAGTGCGTCAGATTATTGACTCGCTGCGTTGGTGGGTAGAAGTCATTGGAGTAGACGGTTTCCGCTTTGATTTAACAACTGCGCTGTACACAAGCAATAGCGCCTTTAATTCATCACTCATGTCGGCTATCGAATCTGACTCAGTTTTGCGTAATTTAAAAATGATTGCAGAACCCTGGGATATATCGCGTTATGCACTGGGAGATTTCCCGCACCCTTGGCGTGAATGGAACGATGCCTATCGCGATTCTGTGCGCCAATTCTGGTTAAGTGATCTAGAACGTGGATACGGTGAAGGTGTCTCAGATATCGCCAACAGCATCAGCGGCTCTAGTTCAATTTTCTATTACCGAGGTCCTACATCTTCGATTAACTTCATCGCAGCCCATGATGGTTTTACTGTCCATGACATGGTTACTTATAACAACAAGCGCAATGAAGCTAACGCTGAAAACAATGCCGATGGCAGCGATACCAATAGATCTTGGAACGTTGGCATTGAAGGTGAGACCGAAGATCTGGGTGTAGACACAATTCGCCATTGGCTCAAAAAATCAATGTTAGCAACGCTCATGCTTTCTTCGGGAGTCCCAATGATCAATATGGGTGATGAAGTCAGTCGTTCACAAAATGGTTCTAATAATGCTTACTCACTCCCATTGGATTTTGAAGAAGAAAATGAATCAACTTTTAATGGCGGTTGGGCTTTATCGTGGGATCTAAATGAGAATGAAAAAGATATTTTGGCGTCGGTACAAGAGTTAGCAAAAATTCGACAAACGTATCTGGCCGATGTGGCATCTGAATTCTTCACTGGCATCGTTGACCAGGGCACTAAGCGAAAAGATATTGCTTGGTTTTCTTTAGGCGGTCGCGAAATGAGCGATGATCACTGGCAAGACGGTGACAAGCGCAGCATTACAGTTTTTGTTGAAGCCGATCCAAAACGTGGATTACTTTTACTAATGAACTCCTCTAATGCCCAAACAGAATTTACCCTGCCAGATAACACATGGGGTGAAGCGTTTCGTTGCATATTTGATGCTTCAAAAGATATCGCTTCATACGAACCAGTCATTGCTGCGCCGCAAGCAATAATTGCTGTTGCCCAACACAGTGCACAAGTCTGGCTAGTTACGCGTACTAGGTAGTAATCGACCTACTCGAGTAAAATTCTAAATGTGTTAGCAATCATTGCTCCGGGACAAGGTTCCCAAACTCCAGGAATGTTTGCTTCTTGGGTAACCAACCCTGCGCTTCATGAACTCTTATCGCAATGGTCAATGCGTATCGATTTAGATTTAATTCGACTCGGCACAACTGCCGATGCCGATGAAATTAAAGACACTGCCAATGCTCAGCCACTTATTGTCGCGGCATCTCTATTAGGTGCGCATGCACTTGGGATTAAAGATTTTGCTTACACATCAGGTCACTCTGTTGGCGAACTGGCGGCCGCTGCATTAAGCGGGGCAATTTCAAATGAAGATGCGTTGCGATTAGTGCGCGCTAGAGGAATTGAAATGGCGAAAGCTGCTGCACTATCCCCTGCTGGAATGTCTGCGGTTTTAGGTGGAGATCGCGATTTAGTGTTGAGCACGTTAGCCAAACTCAATCTTGTTGCCGCTAATGACAATGGTGGTGGGCAGATTGTTGCTGCAGGTGATTTAGCCGCCTTAGCCCAACTTTCAGAAAACCCGCCTGAAGGTGCACGCGTTCGCGCACTTGCAGTTGCTGGCGCTTTTCATACCCGCTTTATGGAACCTGCAGTTGCGCCGCTTCGCGCAATGGCTGCCACTATTACCACTGTGCCAACCATAATTTCAGTTATCTCTAATAAAGATGGAGAAGTTGTGAGCGATGGGGCCGAAGTTTTAAATCGCATTGTCAATCAGATTGCTAACCCCGTGCGCTGGGATTTATGCATGCAGGCGATGAAAAACTTGGGAGTAACGGGTGTCATTGAATTGCCACCAGCGGGAACTCTGGTTGGCTTACTCAAGCGCGGTACACCAGAGATCGAAACATTCGCCCTTAAAACTGCCGATGATGTATCTGCAGCTAGAGAATTTGCAGGAAGGCACGCATGATTATCAAATCATCACCAACGAGCAATGCTCAGATTCTCTCTGTTGGTTCATATCGCCCCAAGCGTTTAGTTCCTAACTCTGAAATTGTTGATCGGATTGAATCAAGTGATGAATGGATCCAGCAGCGCACCGGAATTCAATCACGACGATTTGCCGGCGCAGATGAAACTGTCATCACTATGGCAAAGGCTGCATGTGAAAGCGCACTCAAGCGGGCTAACTTAACGATGGCCGATATCGATACCTTGATTCTTTCCACTATTTCATATCCATTTCAGGCACCAAGTGCGGCGACGGAACTGATCAATGAATTAGGTAACCCAAAAGCTGCTGCCTTTGATATCAGTGCAGCGTGTGCTGGTTTTTGTTATGGCGTGGGTATGGCAAATGATTTAGTGCGTGGCGGTACATCTAAAAATGTTTTGGTAGTTGGGGTTGAAAAACTTTCAGATTTCACTGATCCAGATGATCGCGCAACAGCATTTATCTTTGCTGATGGTGCTGGCGCAGTTGTTATTGGTCAAAGTCCAGAAGCAAAAATCGGGCCCACCATCTGGGGTTCTGATGCCGACTCGCGCGATGCCATCATGTTAAATCCCGCCTATACCGAATTTAGAAACGCACCTGATAAAGGTGTTGCACAGTTAGGCTGGCCAAATATTTCTCAGCAAGGTCAAACTGTTTTCCGTTGGGCCGTTTATTCCATGAGTAAAGTTGGAATTAAAGCGTTGGAGGCTGCCGGATTAACAGTTAATGATTTAGATGTATTTATTCCACACCAAGCAAATATTCGAATCATTGAAACAATGGTCAAGGAAATGAAGTTGCCTGATTCAGTTTTAGTTGCCGATGACATTCGGGTTAATGGAAATACTTCTGCAGCATCCATCCCACTTGCAATGGACATACTTTTAGAGCAACACCCCGAGATGCATGGAAAATTAGCATTGCTCATCGGCTACGGGGCAGGCCTGGTTTATGCGGGCCAAGTGGTGCAGTTACCCCCTGCGCCTTGAGATTTATGACACTTACGCCTGTCAATACTCGTAAGTAAGCACCTCTTTAATAGAGAATTACCACCTGTTGATCCATTGAACTCACGTAAAAAGAAAAGGAATACATCTCATGGCACTTGCACCAGCAGACGTACTAGCAGGACTTAAAGAGATCGTTGAAGAAGTAGCCGGCATTCCAGCTGCATCAATTGAACTTGATAAGAACTTCACAGAGGATCTAGAAGTAGATTCACTGAGCATGGTTGAAGTTGTAGTTGCTGCAGAAGAGCGCTTTGGCGTGAAGATTCCTGATGAGGCAGTAACTGACCTTGTCACTGTTGGCGATGCAGTTAATTTCATCGTCAACGCAGCTAAGTAAGCAGTAAGAGCTTAACTTTTATGTCTCGCCGTCGCGTTGTCGTAACTGGACTAGGCGCCACAACTCCTATTGGTGGGGATGTAACAACTTCTTGGTCAGCATTACTTGCTGGCACAAGTGGTGTTCGCAGCCTTACCGAGGAGTGGGCACAAACTATTCCAGTGCACTTCGCCGCGCGAGTAGCCGTTGAACCATCAGAACAAATGGAGCGCGTTGAATTAAGACGCCTAGATCGTTCTGAACAATTTGCACTTATTGCATCGCGCGAAGCGTGGAAAGATGCCGGCGCACCTGAAATAGACAAAGAGCGCCTCGGTGTTGTTATCGCATCAGGTATTGGCGGAGTTACAACGTTGCTTGATCAATATGACATTTTGCGCGAAAAAGGTGCACGTCTTGTAAGTCCACACACCGTTCCCATGTTGATGCCTAACGGACCGGCTGCAAATGTTGGTCTTGAACTGCAGGCCCGAGCCGGAGTTCACACCCCTGTCAGTGCATGTGCATCTGGGGCCGAAGCAATTGGTTACGCATTAGACATGATTAGAAATGATCGCGCAGATATTGTCGTTAGTGGCGGTGTAGAAGCAGCGATTCATGCAATGCCGATGTCGGGCTTTGCCGCAATGAAGGCGCTTTCAACGCGCAATGATGAACCAGCGCGAGCATCACGTCCTTATGATTTAAACCGTGATGGCTTTGTTTTAGGTGAAGGCGGCGGTGTATTAGTACTTGAAGAGTACGAACACGCCATTGCACGCGGTGCCAAAATTTATTGCGAAATAGCAGGTCAAGGTTTAACTTCAGACGGATATCACATTGCAGCCCCTGATCCAGATGGCGCTGGTGTGCAGCGTGCGCTCAAGTTTGCGCTTCGTGATGCAGGAATTACAACAAAAGACATTGTTCACTTAAACGCGCACGCTACTTCTACTCCAGCAGGTGATGTTGCCGAAGCAAATGCATTACGCGCAGCCCTTGGCAGTGACGCCGACCATGTTGCAGTTTCTGCCACAAAATCTATGACTGGGCACTTACTTGGTGGAGCAGGTGCCATTGAATCAGTTTTCATTGTTAAGACTTTGCAAGATCGCTTGGCTCCCCCAACAATTAATATCGAAGATTTAGATCCAGCAGTTACTGTCGATGTTGTTCGTGATAAGCCACGCGCCTTACCTGCCGGAGATATCGCAGCTCTTAATGATTCATTCGGTTTTGGTGGCCACAATGTTGTATTGGTATTTAAGAGCATATAAATGCCAACCCCGCAGTTAGACCCACGCGATCCAGAAAGCCGAATCGCTCGATTGCTCGATGATGGAAAATTTGAATTCTTAGTCCCGCGCACAGATTGCGGAATGATTGCCGTAACTGGAGATATCAATGGAAACAAAGTTGTTGTCTTTGCATCCGATGCCACAATAAAAAGCGGTGCCCTTGGTGTTGATGGTTCTAAAGTAATTGTTACTGCCTACAAAGCTGCCATGGGTGCGCAAGTTCCAATTATTGGTATCTGGCACTCAGGTGGTGCGCGCTTAAGTGATGGTGTTGCATCCCTTGATGCATTTGGTGAAGTTTTTCAATCAATGATTTCAGCCAGTGGACGCATTCCACAGCTCTCACTTGTTCTTGGACCAACTGCTGGTGGCGGTGCATATGGACCGGCGCTTACCGATATTGTCGTGTTATCCCCCGAAGGTCGAATCTTTGTAACAGGTCCCGATGTTGTTAAAAGTGTTACCGGTGAAGATACCGACATGGCTTTACTGGGTGGCCCTGAAGCTCACCGTAAAAATAGCGGTCTTGCCCACATCATCGCGGCAAGTGAAGAAGAAGCAATTGATGATATCCGCGCATTGACTGATCTTTTTGCTAACCAAGGATTCATGAACCCTGATGTAAAAGATATTGATTTGGCTACCTTTGTCCCTGATTCTAAAGTGCGAACCTATGAAGTTCATCCGCTGATTGATGCAATCCTGGATGAAGGTTCACAACACATAGAGCTTTTATCAATGTGGGCGCCAAATATGACAACAGTGCTGGGGCGTTTAGGTGGTGCAACCGTTGGTGTTCTTGCCAATAATCCAGCACATATTGCCGGAGCACTTGATGCTGCTGCAGGAGAAAAGGCTGCACGCTTTGTCCGCACCTGTGATGCTTTTGGAATTCCTCTCATCGTTATCGCAGATGTGCAGGGTTTCTTGCCAGGTGCTGGTCAAGAATGGGAAGGCGCTGTCCGTCGCGGAGCAAAACTTTTGCACGCATTTGGTGAAGCCGTTGTTCCCCGCGTTACTTTGATTACTCGCCGCGCTTATGGCGGTGCATACGTTGCAATGAATTCAAAAGCGTTAGGCGCAACCCGCGTATTTGCGTGGCCACAAGCAGAGGTTTCAGTTATGGGAGCAGTTGCCGCAGTACGTGTATTACATCGCCGTATTTTGGCTGATGTTCCGGCCGAACAGCGCCAGGCCATGGAGTTAGAACTGGCCGCCGAACACGACAAGATTTCAGGTGGAGTTGGTCGAGCCGTTGAAATTGGCGCAGTTGATGAAATTATCCAACCAACATTGACCCGCAGCGCTCTAGCTAAAGTAATTGCAGATGCACCGCATCGCCGTGGAGCTCACGGCAATATTCCGCTTTAGTGAGTATTAAAAGTTACTGAAACAGTAGCTGAAACAGTTTTTTCAATTGTGCTGGTGTCATAAGAACCATAATCAGAAGTCATTGTTGAATCAGGTGTTGTGATCTGAATCGGCCCGGCTTTTACATTCACCAAAGATCCAAGTGAACCGCCAACTGCCTTTGTCATAGTTTCTGCGCGAAGTTTTGCATCTTGCATCGCTTCACTCATTAACTGTGGACGAAGTTCGGGCAAATTAGAGATGTAGTACTGAGGTCCATAGTTGTTGACATTAATTCCAGTTTGAAGAAGCGCACCAATTCCTTGGCTAAGTTTTGAAACTAACTGCACATCCTTAGTGCGCACGGTGACATCACGTTGTGCACGATAAGAAAGAATTCGACCTGTTGAATTACCGTTGACGTACTCTTCGTTGGCATATGTTGAAACTGGCCCAAGAGTCAGTGCATCAGCTGCGATTCCGCCCTTGGTCAAGTAGTCAGAAAGGCCCGCAACATCTGAATCAACTTTCTTTATTGCAGCCGCTACTGTTGGAGAAGAAAGATTGACCGATAAAGTCCACACAACGTTATCTGCATTTGCAGTTGTCTTGGCTGATCCAGTTACTGTAATTCCATTGCCAGCGCGAGTTGCAAAACCAGTTCCAACTTTTGTTAACCCAACGCCGAGTGCGAGCGCAATAATTACTGATGAAACAATAATTGTTACTGCCTTGCGGCGCTCTACTGTGATTATTGGCGATTCATTTAGTTGGCTCATGGGTTAATGATATCTAATTAGATCGCATGCAAGCGAGCGATTTCGGCCATGCCAGCACCCCTAAATTTTTCTAACTGCTCATCCCACGGCTGACCCATTGCATGTGCCAATCCTTGGCGAATAGCATCTTCATCAAATGAACTCTGCAGCACATTATTGATTTGATGTTCGCTCAGCACTGCTCCCCCGCTCGAATCTGTAAGAACTCTGTGAATTCCAAGCTCTGGCGTAAATCTAAATAACTCTGCCCCATTGTCGTTTCGTTCTAAAACTTCAAAGTTTAAGTAATGCCAACTTCGCAACGTGCTTGCAACCTCTGCAGCTGCTCCCTGTTTTGCGCGCCATTGACAAGTAGTTTTATATGTTCCTGGCATCAAAGTTTGTGGCAACCAATTCAACTGTGCATCAGCGCCCACAATATTTTGAATTGCCCAATCAATATGGCGACGCAAAGCAGACGGTGCTGAATGAATGGTTAATAAGCCCTGCACCGATGTATGGGCAGACGGCGTAACAAGACGTTGCATGATGATCTCCTAGCAAGGGCGCCAAATGCGACCTTCCCCAGCTGCATTTGCTCTTACTAGTGCCTTAATTGAACACCGTTCACGCTCAAACTGTCCAGCCCCACTTTAGGCATACGGGTCAGTAGGCGGTAGAGTTCACCTTAGTCGGACGCTTAATCAGTACCCGTTTCATGTAACACATATTCGGTATCGCTGGCGCAAGAGGAAGACCGTGATCCGAGGATTTCTCGGAACACCCACATATCGA
>CAESAH010000012.1_pt1 | contig 27598 bp, 25 predicted proteins | sample 7263611 | NCBI WGS metagenome assembly CAESAH01 (sample SAMEA6814118, study PRJEB35770) | freshwater metagenome | biome: Freshwater; feature: Freshwater reservoir; material: water | place: Czech Republic | collected 2017-07-26 | depth 30m m | reverse complement strand
TCAGTCATCTAACTGATCGGGTCCGTCGGATTTTCTCCGGCGGGCTTTTCGCATTTCCCATACACGAAGTATGAGATTGGCTATTGCAACGACGAACGTTGCAACATCATTTAGTGTCATTCATTTGCAAGCTGGTATTAAGGCACTTGCTGTGGATATGCGACATTTACATGGCCCCTGTAATATTTGCCAATGCTTGGTGGAATAAATAACGCCCTCTTCTTGCAGGGCTTTCGTGGCTTCTTTGCTCTGGCTATTTTCGTCTTAGTTCTCAAGTGGGCGTTTCCAACTAAGAAAGATCCTGTCGCAAAGGCGCAGCGAAAGCGCGACAAAGAATCATTGCGACAACTGCGCCGCAAATAGGCAGAATTAACCCTATGTCGCTTGCAATCATTACCGGAGGATCACGCGGACTTGGCTTTGAATGCGCCAAAGCTTTGCGCGCTATTGGTCATGACGTTGTCTTGGTTGCTAAAGATCAGAATCGATTAGCAGAAGTTGCCGCACAGTTAGATTGTTCGTACCGAGCCGTTGATTTAGAAGATCTGGATGCGGCTAAGAATACTTTTGAGGAAATTGTGGCCAGCTTTGGCACACCAGAGATTTTGATTCTGGCACATGGTGTGATGAGTGCAAAGATGTCTAAGACGCTAAAGACTGACAACACTGAATGGCGCCGAGTAATGGCAATTAATTTAGACTCAGTTTTTTGCGCACTTAATATTCTTGCAGCGCCGATGGCCGAAGCTAGAAATGGTCGAGTAATTATTTTCTCTGCAGGTTTAGGGCGAATGTCAGGGCCAGGAAATACTGGGGGACTTGCGCCATATCGAATTAGCAAAGCTGGCGTTAACGCACTTGTTAGAAACTTGGCACACGAGACCGGACTCGGTGCACGTGGATTATTAGTTGATGCAGTGTGCCCGAATCATTCACGGACAGATATGGGCGGCCCAGATGCGCCGTTATCTGCCCAGGAAGGTGCGCGCACAGCGATGTGGCTTGCAACACGTGCATTTGATATCAATGGCGCAAGTGATCAAGAAAAGCTAACTGGTGTTTTGTGGGAAGAGATGAAACCTGTTCCCTGGTAAGTCCAATATTGGGATTGATGTAACTAAAGTTGGTGAGTAATCTTTGGCTATGAGCACATTAGGTCGGTCAAAATCAGCGCTGTTAGTTATCGATGTTCAAAATCAAGTAGTTGATGGAGCATTTAATAAAGATGCGGTAGTGGCCAATGTCAATAATGCAGTAAGCAAAGCCCGCGCGGCGGGTGTGCCGGTTGTTTGGATTCAACATTCTGATGACTGGATGGCTATTGGGTCTGATGATTGGCAGATAGTTAAAGAGCTTGTTCCGCTGGATTCTGAAAGTAAAGTAGGAAAGCTTTATAGAAACTCGTTTGAAGCTACAACACTTGAAGAAGTCTTAGCTAAATTAAATGTGGGACATCTTTACTTAACAGGTGCGCAAACCAATAACTGCGTGCGACATACCGGCCATGGGGCGCTAGATCGCGGATACGACGTGACGTTGATAGAAGATGCTCACACAACAACTGACTACACCTTTGAAGGCCAAAGCGTCAGTGCTGAAGTTCTGGTAGATGATTTGAATGCGTCATTTACCGAATATGAACTGCCGGGGCGCAAAGCCAACGTTGTAAATGTTGCTGAAGCATTTGATTTAGAGGCTTTATAACAGGCTCGCGGCGTTAGCGAGGCCTCATATTCTTCATAAGTCATTGAACTTGTCGGGAGAGTTGTTTAGATTTTGGTCATGAGGAAAGCCCTGCGAGTACTTGCCATCGCCCTATCGCTTGCTTTGGTAGTTTCAGTTGCACAAGCTGCAGTAAAGGCTGGGTCGGCTTGTTCTAAGTTAGGTGCGACATCAACTGTTGGTGGAAAGAAATACACCTGTATTAAGAGCGGTAAGAAACAGGTATGGAACAAAGGCGTTGTAGTCGTTGCGCCAAAGCCAACTAGTTCAGCGAGTGCTACTGATCGCGCATCTGCTACGACATTTAAGGCGGGCGATGTTTGCACTTCTACGGGGGAAACTATTAAGAGTGGGACAAAGTCTCTTATATGTCTAGAAGTTGTGGGCCGGAAATTTGAGTTTGTAGATGTCACAACAATGACCGGCGGTTTAGCAAGTCAAAACTCACCGAGTGATTTTTCATTATGCAGAATTCCAGACTCGCGCGTAACCAAGATTCAACGGGCAAGCATTGCATTTCCTGCAGTCCCAGATGATTCAACCTTTTCTAGCACATCAACAATAACTATTGGAATTGTTCCCATTGATTTCAGTGACTCTCCAGGGACTGTAGATCCAAAGACGGTCTATGAGCGAGTCATGACTGAAACAGATGAGTGGGCGAAGTGGTTTACGCGAGGTCGACTTAAAGTTAAATGGGTTGTTTATCCTAATTGGATTAGAGCTCCAAAAACTTCTGGAAAATATAACTGGATTCATCCGATGTCTATGACCTCTCAAGTTCAAGATAACTCACACCAAGTGGGTCAGGATCTTATAGATTTAACTGAAAGTAATTTAGATATTAGTACGGTGCAGGATTTACTCTTCATATATCCACCGAATATCACTGGAATTAAAGATTCAATTAATTACCAATCTGGAATGCAAACTAAAAATGGAATGAGAATGCTGGGTATTTATGCCACGTCTGTTTGGAGTTACCAACAGCAAGATGATCTTGCGATGTGGTTAATGCATGAAAATATGCATCGATTTGGTTACGCTGGACATTCTCCAAGTTACCCACTGATGTTCTCAATCGCTGCGAATCAAGCAGGCGGTTCCCACACCATGAATTTATGGGACCGGGTAGTTCTAGACTGGATTGACAAGGAAGATATCTACTGTGTTGATAAAAATATATTAACGAAGTCAGATATTTCTTTAGTGCCGCAAGAGCGTGAGCAGAATGGGGTGCAAGGCGTTGCCATTAAGTTGAGCGACCACGAATTATTGGTTCTGGAGTCACACAAGAAAGATAAATGGAGCCAGGGGTACAGCGATAATTTCTATGGAATAACTGCCATGTATGTTGACACGACTCGAGATACTGATCGAAGCGGTGAAAATTTTGGTGATGATTTGAAAGGCACCAAATTCTCAAGAACTGCCACATATATTCAGTTCACGCAATACAACCATGGTGATAGTTCAAATAATTTTAGCGGTGGAAATTTTGAAATGAATTATCTCTTACATCAGGGGGAGTTTTTTGAATTCATGGGAGTACGAGTTGAATTCGTAAAAGCTGGATATAACGACACTATCCAAATTAGAAAGGTAAATTAAGCAGGTGAAAAAGTCATTAAGGTTTCTTTCAGCACTACTTTCCTTAATGCTGGTCGTTTCAGTTGCACAAGCTGCCGTAAAAGCAGGATCGGCTTGTTCTAAATTAGGTGCAACATCAACTGTTGCTGGCAAGAAATACACCTGTATCAAAAGTGGCAAGAAGCAGGTATGGAACAAAGGCGTTGTCGTCGTTGCGCCAAAGCCAACAAGTTCACCCACTGCAACACCAACTAGTTCAGCGAGTGCATCACCATCTCCCACACCATCTCCCACACCATCTCCTACGCCATCTCCTACGCCAACAACTGTGCCACTTGTTGAGGGACAAGATTGTTCGAAGATGGGTTTGCAAGGCTCGGATGCAACCGGATTATTGGAATGTCGCCACATTGCCGGTGATCGTTTGGTTTACACACGAGTCACAAATGTTTTCTCTGCAGTAGTTAACCCACTGTCCCCAGATTCTTCATCACTGTGTCGCTTGGCTGACATGCGCCCAGTATTTCCACAAAATACATATTCAATTGCATATCCACCACGACCTTTTTCAAATTACACATCTACAGGAACTTTCAAAGTAGTAGTGGTTGGTATCGATTTTTCAGATGTTCCCGGAACGGGTTCTCCAAGCACAATTTGGAAAGATGATTTAAAAAAGGCAAGCGAATGGCTCAAGTGGTACACAAATGACAAAGTTAAGTTCGAATTTCTTTCTTACCCAGAATGGTTTAGAGCACCCAAGACTTCCGATAAATACGATTCCTCAAACCATGGAGCCAAAGCTCCAGGTGATACACAATCTGGCGGCCTAACAGGACAAGAGATAGCTGATGATTATGTTCATGCAATTGAAGACACAGCAGATCTGTCGAATGTAAATACTATTTGGTTCTATTTTCCAGAAAACATTACAAAAATCGATGGGCAGTGGACCCAACAAACTTCTCATGTTGTTACTAAGAAATACGGCACCATTACTCCGCAACTTGCAGCACTGGGCGGGGATACTTATCGCAGCCGACGTATTCGCTGGGGATATTTCCTTCACGAAATGATTCACGGATTTGGTTTGCAAGGGCATTCACCTAAGTACATTCCCGTCACTGGTCGATTCACCAGAATTGGCATGATGAGTACAGCCGATGGTTGGACTAATGCACTGCTGCCGTGGGATGCAATGACGTGGGGAGTTGATAAACCTTCAGATGTTTATTGCATCGATAAGTCACACCTTTCATCAGTTGATTTAAAACTTGTTCCTTTAGAGCGGGAACAAGAAGGAAATAGATCAATCATGATTCGATTAAATGATCATCAAGTTTTATTGGTCGAATCTCACCGCAGTGATAAATGGGGAGTAGGTGAGGGCCCTGGCTTTGCTGGCGTCATGGTTGCGCTCATCGATACAACTGTAAGTACTTCATTTGATGATAATGAGACTGTTAAAGATCCCGCTACAACATCTACAGGTGTGTATCTATTAGTTGATGGAGCAAAACATGGCTATCACCAACCAATAGGCGGTCAAGTTTTAAATGGAGGACAACTCTATGGAGGAGTCGGCCTTGTTGATGGGGTGGGTATTGCCGGAGACTATGAAGGTTGGGATCTCAACCACATTATGTATACGGGGGAATCAATTACATCCAACGGAATTAAAGTCACGCTAGTAACTGGTGGCGACAACGACACAGTCCGCATTGAAAAATTAGGGCAATAAAAAACTCCGCCTTCCCTCGGCATTAGTTATTGCGCTGAGCACCGTAGAAAGCGTGAAGGGCTAGGGCGGTTGTTTTGATCTGTTCGGCAGCAAAGTGGTTGGGGTCCCAGGCGCAATACAGAGTGATGGACAGTGGATTTTGCTTTCCAGCCAGCTTTATTAATAGAGGGTGCAGATTAAATCGTGGGTCATCCGAGCTAATACAGACGGCGCGATTGGCCGCAGCCAAAGCTTGCGATGCTTGAGTTGATTGAGTTTCAAAAGCAATATCTACAGATAAACCGGCTCCCGAGATAGCTTGATCAAAGATTCGTCGAACGTTGTGATTATCGTCAACGATTGCAATTGGATACTTTGCTACTTCGGCCAAAGAGATTTCTTTTCGATTTATATTCTTTTCATCCTCTGGCAACTGGGCCCAGATGGGTGAATATCCAACAACGACAAACTCTAGATGAGCAGGAGGCGGGCTACTTCCAACAACTAAATCAGCTCGATACTCTGCCAGTTCGCGATAAACGGCATTTGGCAGGACTTCTCGAATATTTGCGAGCAATCCTTTTGAACCAGCCGATGCAATAAAAGGTGCAATCACATCGGCCACTGTTGTTGGGGGTCCGGCAATTGTTAAGCGCACCATTTCGCTGTGATCCGATGAGCGCATCTTTGCTTCAGCTTGATCGGCGCGAGATAACAAGTCTCTGGCAATAGGTACAAAGGCAATTGCTGCAGACGTTGCACTGGCTTTTGCCCCTGAGGAAAAAAGCGTCACACCTAAATCACGCTCTAATTTTCTAATCTGGCGCGACAACGTTGGTTGGCCGATATGGAGTTCACGAGAGGCGGCCGATATAGAACCTTGTTCAAATACGGTTAAGAAGTAGCTCACTAGTCGCAAATCCATACAGGGAGTATGCCTAATAAGCATAGGAAACGGCAACCTATCTGTATAGACAGGCATACCTAGCAACTTTAAACTCACAGCACGCGCCTATATGAAAACCCTCGTGAGGCCGTTTATTTGCTCTGAAGGAGGAATGCCAATGTCATTTAAGTCTCGATTTTCTTCACCGAAAATCCGCTTAATTGCAATTACAACGTCAGCACTTCTAGCAATCGCTAGCTTTGCTGTGCCAAATGCTGCTCAAGCAGCTTCAGTATTTAAAGTTGCAACATCTGCAGCTGTAACTACGTGGGATCCAGTTCAGTCATTTTCAACTGAAGCTTTTTACATGACAAATATTTATGAGCCACTTCTCTGGAAAAATCCAGATGGGGTTAGCCCTGAATATGCACCAGCGCTCGCAACTTCATGGTCTTCATCCACAAATGGAAAGACATGGACATTTAAATTGCGTGCTGGAGCAACTTTCCATGATGGATCAGCGGTTACTTCAGCTGCCGTAAAGGCCAGCCTTGAATCTTCTAAGAAGATTGGTGGCGCCGGATTTATTTGGGATGCATTAAAGACTATCGACACACCAAGTGATGACACTGTTGTGCTAAATCTTTCATACGCAGCTCCAATGGATTTGATTGCATCTTCAACATACGGTGCATACATTGTTAATCCAAAGTCATTAGATGCTGTTGCTAAAGATTCTAAGTACTACGAATCAGGCAAAGACGGTGGCTCTGGTCCATACACAATTTCTAGCTACAAGGCTGGAAGTTCAGTAGTTCTCTCTGCCTATGCAAAGCACTGGGCAACAACTAAGCCTGCCTATTCAACTATCGATATTTCAATCGTTGCTGATGGAATTACAGCTCAGCAGATGATGACCTCGGGACAAGTCGACTGGGCTACAAATATTCCGTTGACTAGCATGACTTCATTTAAGCGCAACAATAAATACAGCGTGATTAAGTACAAGTCACCATTTAACTATGTTGGTTACTTCAATACATTGCGTGCGCCTTTGAATAATCCAAAGGTTCGCCAAGCATTGTCACTAGCATTGAACTATCGCGAAATTACTGCGGTGGGTGGACAAGGGTATGCAACGCAAGCTCGTTCAGCAGTTCCTGCAGGAATCTATCCATATGATCCAGCAACACCTCAGTATCAGATGGCTAGAACTAAGGCAAAGCAACTTCTTGCAAGTGCTGGCGTTAAGGATCTAACAATCAAGATCACTTATGCATCAGAGAACTCTGCAGAAGCACGCTTTGTTCCACTGATTAAGGATGCCTTTGAAGCAATCGGCGTAAAGGCTGAAGTTCAAGGAATTCTCTTTAATCAACAATGGGCAGCTGCAAAGAAGGATCCAGCAAATGCGCAAGATCTATTTATTGTTAAGTACTGGCCAACATATAGTGATGCAGGAGTAGATAACCTTTGGTCTCTATTCCATAGCAGCACTAAGCCATTCTTCAACTTGAGTTATTGGAAGAACACGGCCTATGACAAGTTGATAGATGAAGCAACTGAACTCAGCGGTTCTGATAAGGCTGCTGCGCAAAAGCTATACAGCCAGGCGATGGTGATTCTGTACAACGAAGCACCAGGTCTCTATCTCTATGACGAAGCACAAGTTTCTGTAGTACCTAAGAAGTTTGATATTCCTAAGTACAACATTAACTATCCATTCTCTGCATTCTTTGCAGGGGTGAAGCTCTCTTCATAAGACAACACGGTTAACGAGGGGAGAGCGGGCTGCATATGCAGCCCGCTCTCAGCCGTTAGATTTCGTTGTCATTACTGTGGAAAGGGGATAAGCACATGAAAATTTTACGTAACCGCTTGTCCTCGGCTCTTTTAGTTTTATTTGGTGCAAGTTTTATTACTTTTACATTAGCTCGCGTTATTCCAAGCGATCCATCTCTTGCATACATTGGGCCTAAAGCAACTGCGGCCGAAGCTGCCAAACTTCGCATTACTTTGGGCCTTGATCAACCAATACCAGTTCAATACGTCAAATACCTAGCCCAGACTTTCCAAGGCAACTGGGGATATTCTCTTTCAACGAAGCAGCCAATTTTGCAAGAGATTCGAGATCGATTACCTGCAACTTTGGAACTAATCTTTTTTGCAATGAGCTTTGCATTAATTTTCGGTGTCGCTCTAGGTGTGTATGCAGCCAAGTACCGCGGTAAATTTCAAGACTCACTCATTCGTATTCTGGCAATCGCCGGAGTATCAATGCCGGCATTTTGGCTTGGGCTTTTGCTTCAAATGCTTTTTGCAGGACGACTAACGTGGTTCCCGGCAACTGGGCAGTTTGATATCGAACTTAAATATGACCACCCAATTACCAAGGTAACTGGCTTTCCACTTTTTGATTCCATGATTACTGGCAATTACCACGCGACTTTCAATGGGCTGCATCATATGATTTTGCCTGCACTGACTTTGTCTGCGTATTCATTTGGTTTGTTATCTCGAATGGCGCGCGCCAACTTGCTTGAAGTGATGAGTCAGGATTACGTCAAAGTCGCACGCGCTTATGGATTATCCGAGCGTCTAATCTTTTTCAAATTAGCACTGCGAAATGCTTTGCCTCCCATAGTTACAGTTACTGGCTTGTCGGCGGCTTACCTAATCACCGGAACGTTTTTTGTCGAGCAGGTATATAACTGGCCTGGCATAGGTAGTTTTGCGGTCAATGCCTTGCTCAGTATTGATTACCCAGCAATCATGGGCATCACATTGGTTGCAGCCATTGGATACTTGCTCACGAACTTTATTGTTGACTTGATCCAAAGCAAGATAGATCCACGAGTGTGGATGAAATGATGAAACGTCTGCGCTCTTTGAAATTTCTCTTTAAAGACAAACTCACCTCAATGGCTAGTGCGATTTTGATCCTTTTTATTTTCTTAGCCATCTTCGGACCATGGGTTGCACCATTTCCCAAAGAGGGCAAAGGCACAGCAAATGTTGATAACAGCTACATTGGCCCGGGATTCAAACATTTACTGGGAACTGATGAACTGGGCAGAGATTTACTGAGTCGAATAATCTTTGGTGCACGTCCTGCGTTGTTTATCGCATTAGCCGTTGTTGGCTTTGCTGCAGTCATTGGCACACTTCTGGGCCTTATTGCTGGGTACAGAGGTGGCTGGATAGATAGTTTGATTATGCGAGTGAGCGAACTTTTCTTATCTTTCCCACCGTTATTGCTCTCACTTGTTGCCGTTACTTTCTTAGGTCCCGGTTTGATTAATGCATTAATTGCGCTGATCATTTCTTGGTGGCCTTGGTATGCACGTTTAATTCGTGTAGAGGCCAGCATTGTTAAATCACGGCCATACGTTGAGATATCTGCTGCAATGGGTGTTCCTGATCGCATAATCATTCTTCGACATATCTTGCGAAATGTAACAACACCGTTGATCGTGCAAATTGCGGCAGATTTAGGAACAGTCATTCTTGCCGCTGGTTCTTTGGCCTTTATTGGTCTAGGTGCACAGCCTCCGGCAGCTGACTGGGGTTTAATGGTGGCGCAAGGTCGAAACCTTATTTTTGATCAGTGGTGGATATCTACTTTTTCAGGCATGGCGATATTTCTTGCAGTTCTTGCATTTAATATTCTTGGTGATGCATTGCGCGATCACTTTGATCCAAGGATTGCGCGCCAATGAGCACAGTATTAAAAGTAAGCAATTTAGAGGTTGATTTCCTTGCCCAAGGCACAGTGGTCAATACGCCATTGCGTGGCATCTATATTGAAATTGCCTCAGGGCAAACTTTGGGCATCGTTGGTGAAACTGGCTGCGGAAAGACCTTAACTGCAACATCAATTATGGGATTACTTCCATCATCTGCAGTTCAGCGCGGAATTATTGAATTTGCCGAACATGGGCAGGTCAGCGTTGCCGATATGGCAGAGCTACGGGGTTCAGAAATATCAATGATTTTCCAAAACCCACAATCGGCTTTCAATCCTATTTTCACTATTGGTGCGCAGCTGCACATGGTTGCTCAACGACGAAAAATTGCGCGTGATGAAATAGATCAACTTCTCCTTGCAAGGCTGCATTCAGTTGGACTCAATGATGCAACCAGAGTGTTGAACTCATATCCTCATGAACTCTCTGGTGGAATGTTGCAACGGTGCATGATTGCAATGGCGTTGATAGCTACCCCAAAACTTTTAATTGCTGACGAACCAACAACAGCGCTAGATGCCACAATCGGCCATCAAGTACTTGCACTTATTCGCACCCTTCAACAACGTGAAGGTTTTGCGATGCTTTTTATTTCACACGATGTCAGCGCGGTTGCAAAAGTCTCAGATGTTATGGCCGTTGTTTATGCCGGCCGAGTTGTAGAAAGCGGTCCTACAGCCCACGTTATGAGCAATCCACAGCATCCTTATACAAAGGGTCTACTGGGTGCAATACCGAACGCTAAAAAGCCACGTGGCCAATTGGTTGCGATTGCTGGCAATGTGCCGTCATCCCTTAAAGATGTAGTGGGCTGCTCTTTTGCAGATCGCTGTGCCTTAGCTGATGCGCAGTGTTCAACTGAACCACCACTTGTCCATATCGGTGAAGCGGTTGTTGCATGCGCGAAGGTGAGAGCATGAACAAGCCAGTGATGCAGATTTCGCACGTGAGCAAAAAATTCAACGTGAGAGGTAATAAAGATTTATTTACCGCTGTCGATGATATTTCTATCGAGCTATACGAAGGCGAAGTATTGGGAGTAGTAGGGGAATCTGGTTCAGGTAAAAGCACTCTTGCTAGATGTGCCTTTGGAATCGCTGCACCAACGAGCGGCACAATTTCAATCTTGGGGCAGTCACTTGCTGGAAAATCGCGAAAAAATACTCGCGAACTGCGTTCTAACCTTGGTTTTGTTTTCCAAGATCCTGCAGGGTCAATCAATCCTCGCATGAGCGTCTTTGATGCAATCTCTGAACCGCTCAAACTGCGCGGTGATTCAGCTGAAGAAATAAATAAGCGAGTTTCATTTCTCATCGACAGAGTGGGATTGTCAGCAAATCAATTGACTCGCAAGTCTCATGAGCTCTCGGGAGGTCAGTGCCAAAGAGTTGCAATTGCGCGGGCGCTAGCTACAAACCCAAAGATTGTTTTGCTCGACGAACCTACTTCATCGTTAGATCTATCAGTTCAAGCGCAAATATTGAACTTATTAGAAGAACTGCGCCGAGACTTTAACCTGACGTATTTTATGATTTCTCATAACCTGGATGTAGTAGCGCATTTAAGCGATCGAGTTGCGGTTATGAAAGATGGCAAGTTTGTTGAAGTTGGTACATCTTCAGATGTCTTAACTAAGCCACAACATCCTTTTACTAAGGAATTGATCTCTGTGTATTCACAAGATCTCGAGGTTTCATCCAATCGTCCAGCCAATTTCAACTTAGATGATTGGCAAGACGGACCGCTTAATAAGTGGGCTTTTCAGAATATTTCATCCTTCTTACCGGTCCAGGAAATCGCACCTGCCGAGAAGCCACTACACGTGGCAAACGCTGCGCTACAAGGTTTAGAGACGCTCTCCATTGAATCTATGGGCAAGACATATTCATTATCTAACCTTTTGAAAGAGACAGATACTGATGCCATTGTTGTTTTCAAAAATGGTGAATTGGCATACGAGAAATATTTCAATGGTATGCAAGAAGGATCCTTGCACTTGCTTCAGTCTGTTTCTAAATCAATTTTAGGTGCTCTTTATTCAACAATGATTGAAAAGGGAGTTATTGATCCCGAGAAAACTTTGGCACATTATGTTCCAGAGCTAAGTACAAGTGTTTATGGACAGGCAACGATTGCTCAAGCGCTGGACATGTCGGTGGCTTTGCAGTTCTCAGAGGATTACACCGACCCTAACTCTGAAATGGCACGCCTGGACCGTGCCTGCGGTTGGCGAAATAACTTCACAAACCAAGATTCAGGCTTACAGAATTTCTTGCCTACTCTTGTAGCAAACGGTGAACATGGAAAATTCTTTCAATACTGTTCGGCAAATACAGATGCATTAGCTTGGGTAATTTCTCGTGTAACAGGTAAGCCATATGCTCACTTGATTGAAGAAGTGTTGTGGAAACCACTGGGGGCTAGAATAGCTGCCACAGTTACTTTAGATGATCACGGACTTGCAGTTGGGAACGGTGGAATTTCTTGCACAGCACGCGACCTTGCCTTGTTCGGCCAATTAGTTTTGGATCAAGGATTTATAAATGGTCACCAAGTACTTCCCAAATCATGGGTTGAGCAAACAATTAATGGCGCCAGCAAAGATGTAGTCGTTCCTGCCTATTTATCATCACTTCATCCAGCTGGTTCCTATAAAAATCAGTGGTGGATCACAGGTAGCCCTGCTCGTGAAATTTATGCGGTGGGAATTTATGGTCAATATATTTGGATTGACCCAAGCACCAGGACGGTAATTGTTAAGTTCTCATCTATTCCTATTCCGGTAGATCCAACGCATTCAAGGATGCATGTCTCTTTATTTCGGGCCATAAGCGCACTACAGTAAATTTATGAGCGAAGAAGTAATTGGCCTGGATGAGGCGTATTCAGTAAAGACTCCTGAAGATAACAAGCGCCTGTATGCAAAGTGGGCCGCTACTTACGACTCATCTTTTGTTGATGCCAAGCAGTACCGATATCCCAAGGCAATCAGTGAATGCTTTGACCAGGTAGTAACTGATGATGTTGTTCGGGTTTTAGATATCGGAACGGGCACAGGCCTTACGGGGATGTATTTATCAAGGCTTCGCACAGGTGTTGTGTTAGATGGCATGGATATTTCACCAGAGATGTTAGGACAAGCTAAGTTAAAGCAGCGCACTGATGGCAGCGCGGTTTATAGGGCTTTGTATGAGCGAGATCTAACACGCGATGTACCAAATGAGAATGCACCATATGAAGCGTTGATTAGCTCTGGAACTTTCACTCACGGACACTTAGGACCGCAATGTTTGCGCAACTTGTTGCCTCTACTTGCTAACAACGGCTGGTTAGTTGTGGGTGTTAACAACGAACACTTTGAGGCTAAAGGATTTGCGGGGGAGTTGGAATCACTTGTGGCATTAGGTGCAATTACCCAGCCGCAGATACTGCGAATTGATGTGTATGAGCCAGGGTCAGTGCACCATGGTGATCAAGCCAGGGTGATTGTTACTCGCGCAATAAATTAACGAACAGAGCGAAGAACGGCAGTAACGATTCCTAAGATTTCGCAGTTATCGCCGTTGATTGGTTCGAATGCATCATTAGCTGGAAGCAACCAAATGTGACCATCTTTTTTGGAGAAGGTCTTTACTGTGGCTTCGCCATCGATCATTGCGGCAACGATTTCGCCTTTATTGCAATCTTTTTGTGAACGGATAACGACGTAGTCACCATCGCAGATAGCTGCATCAATCATTGATTCACCAACGACTTTGAGCATAAATAAATCGCCTTTACCAACAATGGATTCTGGTAGCGGGAAAGTTTCTTCAACTTCTTGTTCGGCGGTAATTGGTCCACCTGCTGCGATGCGACCAACCAGCGGAATCATTGTTGTTTTACCAACAGGAGCGCCGTTAACTTCAGGAGTTAATTCAAGTGCGCGGCCCTTGCTCTCATCACGGCGGATGAATCCTTTGTGTTCCAAGATCTCGAGTTGGTATTTCACTGAAGCTGTAGAGGTCAGGCCAACGGCCGCTCCGATCTCGCGCATGGTGGGGGCGTAGCCCTGCTCGGCCATGGCGGTTTCGATGACATTGAGGATTTCAGCTTGGCGCCCGGTGAGGCCTTGAGGAGTATGCGGGGTTTGTGTGCTCATGGATACAGGGTGACACATCTTGGGCAAAAATTCAAACATATGTTCGAATTTCACTTGCCATTTGTCAGTGGGGTGGTGTTTAATTGCCTTATTCGAACAGTTGTTCGAATACCTTTCCCCAAGGAGAACGACAATGAGTACAGTGACAATGACTAGTAATAACAGTGTATTACAAGGCTTTTCTAGCCCTTTTACATCTACGACCAATCCGTCCGGCGCATCATTGACTCGCCGTGGTCGACTAGCTCGCACACTCTTTGTCGCATCTCTGACCGTGGTCCTAGTGGCTGGCTTTGCCGCCAAATCAGGGGCCGGGGATCAAGTTGTTGCCCCAACTTCTTATGTAACTGTGGTGGTTCCTGGGGGAGCAACGTTGTGGTCAGTGGCTTCGGCCTATGCAACCGGTGATGTTCAGGCCATGGTGGAAGCGATCCGTGAGGCAAATAACCTCAAAGGCTATGACGTGATGGCCGGACAAAAGCTGCGCGTTCCCACCGCTTAAAAAGCTTGTAACACCGCGACACGCCCTAGATGTAGGTTTTGGGCTACTCATACGGTAAACCCTCGAGAAATGCTTTATAGTTCCCACTATATGTAGGGGTCGAAGGCAGTAAAACTTCCATAAGTAGTGTTTTTAGGGTAGTTTTCCTCCTCCGCTAATACATCTAAAAGTTGGAATATCTAGGATTTCGAAGGGAGACACGCCGAGATGATTTGCCCATTCTGCAGATTCGAAGATTCACGCGTTGTTGACTCTCGACCTATTGAAGATGGCACCCAGATCCGCCGTCGCCGCGAATGCCCACAGTGCAGTCAACGTTTTTCAACTCAGGAAGTGGCATTGCTCAACATCATTAAAAGAAGTGGGGCAACAGAACCATTTAGCCGCGAGAAAGTCCTTGTAGGTGTTCGCAAAGCCTGCCAGGGACGTCCGGTTAATGAAGATGATCTAGTTTTGCTAGCCCAGCGAGTGGAGGAAACCCTACGTTCTACTGGTCAAGCAGAGATTGAAGCTCAAGAAGTTGGAATGGCAATTCTTGCGCCACTCCGAGAACTCGATGAGGTCGCTTACTTACGTTATGCCTCTGTGTACCGTAACTTTGCCTCCCTTGAAGATTTCGAAGGTGAGATTGCGTTACTGCGAGCTCTACCTTCTAGCCATTCCTCGGCGACAACGAAAGATCTAAGTACAAGTAATTCCCCAATTACTGAAAAAAATAGCACTGCAATGCAACAAAGTAATAAAACATTAATGAATCAGAACAACTAAAAGAAAACGGGGAACCACATATGTCAGAGACGGTCATCAACCGACCAGCGAAAATCAAGGCCCACAACACCGTAAAAGGTAAGGGTCTGACTATCGAACGTATCTACACCAACGAAGGCGTACACCCATACGACGAAGTTAAATGGGAACGTCGCGATGTAGTACAGCAAAACTGGAAAACCGGTGAGACTGTTTTTGAACAACGCGGTGTTGAGTATCCAGACACTTGGTCAGTAAACGCATCAACAATCGTTACAACAAAGTACTTCCGCGGCGCACTTGGCGCAGAAAATCGCGAATGGTCTTTGAAGCAAGTTATCGATCGCGTTGTGTTGACATACACAAAGGCCGGTAAAGAGCACGGTTACTTTGCAACTGATAAAGATGCAGAAATTTTTGAACACGAACTAACACACATGCTGATGCACCAGATCTTCTCTTTCAACTCACCAGTGTGGTTCAACGTTGGAACAAACCAACCACAGCAGGTTTCAGCATGTTTCATCTTGTCAGTTGATGACACTATGGACAGCATTCTTAACTGGTACCGCGAAGAAGGAATGATCTTCAAAGGTGGATCAGGAGCAGGACTTAACTTGTCTCGCATCCGTTCATCAAAGGAGCTTCTAAAGTCTGGCGGAACAGCATCTGGTCCAGTTTCATTTATGCGTGGTGCAGATGCATCAGCAGGAACAATCAAATCTGGCGGAGCTACACGCCGTGCAGCAAAGATGGTTGTTCTAGATGTAGATCACCCAGATATCGAAGAGTTCATCGAAACAAAGGTCAAAGAGGAAGACAAGATTCGCGCACTACGCGATGCTGGCTTTGACATGGACCTAGGTGGAAAAGACATCATCTCTGTTCAGTACCAGAATGCAAACAACTCTGTCCGTCTATCGGATAAGTTCATGCAAGCTGTTGAAAAGGGAGAGCGTTTTGGATTAACAGCTCGTTCAACTGGAGAAGTTATTGACACAGTTGATGCACGCGAACTCTTCACTAAGATTGCACAAGCTGCATGGGCATGTGCTGATCCTGGTGTTCAGTTTGATGACACAATCAATGATTGGCACACAACTCCAGAGACTGGTCGCATTAACGCCTCAAACCCTTGCTCTGAGTACATGTCACTAGACAATTCGTCTTGTAACTTGGCTTCACTTAACTTGATGAAGTTCCTAAAATCTGATGGATCATTTGATGCAAAGTCATTTGGTAAGGCTGCAGAATTGATCATCACAGCGATGGATATTTCAATCTGTTTCGCAGATTTCCCAACTGAAGCAATCGGTGACACAACAAAGGCATACCGTCAGCTCGGAATCGGTTATGCAAACCTTGGAGCACTTCTTATGGCTTCAGGTCTTGCCTACGATTCTGAAGGTGGACGCGCTCTTGCTGGTGCAATCACTTCATTGATGTCAGGAATTACATACAAGCGTTCAGCAGAACTTGCTGGAATCGTTGGACCATATGCAGGCTTTGCACAAAACGCTAAGCCACACGCACGTGTTATGCGCAAGCATGCAGCTGCATCATCATCTGCAAAGTCTGAAACAACTTTGGACCGCGATGTATGGACAGAGGCCAACAAGGCTTGGGATGCATGTCTTTCAACAGGAGATAAGAACGGATGGCGCAACGCGCAGATTTCCGTACTTGCTCCAACAGGAACAATCGGTTTGATGATGGATTGCGATACAACTGGTATCGAACCTGACTTCTCATTGGTTAAATTCAAGAAGCTTGTTGGTGGCGGATCTATGCAGATCGTTAACCAGACAGTTCCATTGGCATTACAAAAGCTTGGATATGCCCAAGAGACAGTTGAAGCAATCGTCGAATTCATTGCAGCTAATGGACACGTTATCGATGCTCCAGGGTTAAAGCTTGAGCACTACGAAGTATTTGACTGTGCACTAGGTTCACGATCAATTGCTCCAATGGGCCACGTTCGCATGATGGCTGCATGCCAGCCATTCCTTTCAGGTGCGATTTCAAAGACTGTTAACCTTCCTGAAGATGCAACTGTTGAAGAAGTTGAAGAAGTTCACATCGAAGCATGGAGAATGGGAATCAAGGCACTCGCGGTTTATCGCGATAACTGCAAGGTTGGCCAACCTCTATCTGATGGCAAGGCTAAGAAGAAGGATGCAGTTGTTGAAGAAGAGATTTCTTCACCAGTTCGCAAGCGTCTTCCAAAGTCTCGTCCAGCAACAACAACATCATTTGCTGTTGGCGGCGCCGAGGGTTACATGACCGCTGGTGCATATGCTGATGGCGCACTTGGCGAAGTATTCTTAAAGCTTGGCAAGCAGGGCTCAACACTTGCCGGTGTTATGGATGCGTTCTCAATTGCAGTATCAATTGGTCTGCAATACGGAGTTCCTCTAGAGACTTTCGTTGAGAAGTTTACTAACTTGCGATTTGAACCAGCAGGCATGACAGATGATGCAGATATTCGCATGGCGCAGTCCATGATGGATTACATCTTCCGTCGCCTAGCACTTGACTACCTACCATTCGAACAACGTTCATCAATGGGTCTTTACACTGCAGCAGAACGCGCAGCAGCGTTAGATAATGGTGGCGAGTACGCACCAATTGCGGCGGCTGATATCCCAAAAGCAGTTGCGCCTGTGGCGGTAGCTGCGGTTGCAAGTAAGCCGGTTGTAGTAAAGATTGAAGCTGCAGCACCTGCAATGACAATCGGATCCTCATCTGATCTTCTTGAATCAATGGGAATCAAATCTGATGCACCACTATGTATGACATGTGGAGTAAAGATGCGTATGTCAGGTGCATGCTTTGTATGCGAAGGTTGTGGAAACACATCTGGTTGCTCATAAGCAGTAGGTAAAACAATTTAACCAACCCCGTTAAAAACCCCGTCAATCACTGCGATTGGCGGGGTTTTTCTATTGATAAATACAAACCAGTAAGGTTGCCCCATGAGCGATATGTCCAACAAAGTGCGTGAAGCACTCGATGTCGCCGTAGATGCAATTGGTGGATCAGCACGTGAAGGCCAGATTGAAATGGCCGAAGCTGTTGCTAACGCTTTAACCGATCGCCATCACTTAATGGTTCAAGCCGGTACAGGAACTGGAAAATCTCTTGCCTATTTAATTCCAGGAATCGTTCATGGCCGCAAAGTATTAGTGGCAACGGCAACGATTGCCTTGCAACGTCAGTTAGTTGATCGTGATTTACCCGCAGTTGTCCCAGCACTTGAAAAACTATTGGGCCGCGAAGTTACCTACGCTATTTATAAAGGCATCGGAAACTATGTCTGTTTACAAAAAATGAATAGCGAAGATGTGGACCCAGATGGTGAATTAGTGATGGAAGTTTCATCCCTTGAAAAAGATGCAAAGCGTTTAATTGCGTGGGCAAAAACGCCTGGAGTATCAGGGGATAGAGATGATGCCCCAGAAGTTGATAGGCGAGTGTGGGCGGCAAATAGTGTTTCAGGGCGTGAATGTGTTGGCGCAGACGTGTGCGCATTTGGTTCGCAATGTTTTGCCGCTAAAGCTAAGGGGCGTGCGCAAACGGCCGATGTTGTCGTAACTAACCACACGTTATTAGCAATTGAAATCGTGGACTCACATCCAATTTTGCCCGAACGCGATTGCATTATTTTGGATGAAGCCCACGAGTTTATGGATCGAGCAACACAAGCTGTTACTGAAGAATTAACATCGGGACGCGTATTACGTGCTGCGGCAATGGCCCGCAAATACATGCCTGGCAAGTTAGCGGACGCCCTCCATAAAGCTGCTAATGATTTTCATGAATCGATGGTTGATTATGGCGAATCAGTGCGCAGCGAGCTTGGTTCACAGGGACGCTTAGAAGAGATACCTCAATCGCTGGAATCACCAATCCGTAAAGTGCGCGAAAGTGCCCAAGCAATTGTGCAATCGCTCAGTGCTGATGATGAAATTATTGATACTGATGCAATGGCAGAGCGGGCTCGGGTAAAAGGCGCCGTCAATGAAGTCTCAACAACGGCGGCTACATTATTAAAGCTAGGCAACGGTTTAGTGCTCTGGTATGAACCCACATTTTCAACGCTGTATTTGGCACCCTTGTCAGTCTCTGATGTTTTGCGTGAAAACATGCTTAAACAAACCCCAGTGATTGCAACCTCTGCAACTTTAACTGTTGGTAACTCATTTAATTCACTAGCTAAAAGTATCGGCTTCATTGTCGGCGAAGAATTAAATGCCGAACTCAGTGAAGGCGAACTCGATCCAGGCAATGTGCAGATGTTAGATGTGGGCTCTCCTTTTGATTTTGCAAATCAAGGGGTTTTATATATGCCAAAACATTTGCCCGAACCCGGTCGTGATGGTCCAAGCATCGAAGTCTTAACCGAGCTGGGTGAGTTAATTGACGCAGCGGGCGGGCGAACATTGGCGCTGTTTTCTTCGTGGCGCGGTGTGGAAGCGGCAGATCTGCACTTGCGCAAAGTTTTAGCGGAACTGCCAATCAAAATTATTACGCAAAAACGAGGCGATGCTGTTGGTCCACTTGTTTCGCGTTTTGCTAAGGATGAAACATCAGTATTGCTCGGCACGATGTCGCTGTGGCAAGGCGTTGATGTTCCAGGTAACAGTTGCATCTTGGTTGCAATCGATCGCATTCCCTTTCCGCGCCCAGATGAACCCGTGATGGCCGCGCGCGCTTCACAAGCCGATGCCGCTGGCGGAAGTGGTTTTATGCAGGTTTCATTGCCACGCGCTGCGCTACTGCTTGCACAGGGCACGGGCCGATTGATTCGATCCGTTGATGATCGGGGAGTCGTTGCAATTTTAGATTCGCGCATTGTTACTAAGCGATACGGAAGTGTGCTGCTTAATTCGATGCCACCGTTGTGGCGAACTTCGGATAAAGCGATAGTGCGTGATTCGCTAAAGCGCCTTAATGAGTCGCTTTAATTCAGGCCAGGATTTTTCAAAGCTAGGGTGCAAAGTCAACGTATCAACCTGATCAATGTGCACCCAGCGAACTTCATGGGATTCATCATTGAGTTCATGGGCAACTAATAAATCTGTAGCAGAGGCGATTACTGTGTCATAGCGCCACGTGCCGTGATCATCGCTAAAAGTTTGAATTGGAGTTAAATGAACTGGATCAATTCCTGTTTCTTCTTTAGCTTCGCGAATTGCAGCTTCAAGAACTGATTCATGACTATCGCGAGCACCTCCTGGGATTCCCCAGGTGTCTCCGTTATGAACCCACGGAGCGCGGTGTTGTAACAAAATTTCATCCCCGCGAAGTAAAAGGATTCCAGCGGCGCCGTTAAGCCCCCAATGTTTATTGCCACAGGCGCATTGGACCCAACCATCCCCGTCGTGTGCGCTCATGAACCAAGAGTGTCACATGTATCCACAGTTAGCCCAGCGAGCACGGACGTGCGTCATATGGCGCACTTATCGTCCCGACACATGAAGCGCTTACTTATTGCCATTCTTTTTCTAGCTTTATCAACGCCCACCGCAGCATTTGCCGATTGCTCAGATACGGCCTGTGTTGATGTCTTCACACAAAATAACCAGATCATCATTACAGCTAAAAAAGGTAATGGTGGTTCGGCAACAAAGAAGCCAGTTGTGGCTGCACCTAAACCAAAACCCACACTGTGGTTTCCGCCCAAACCTAAACCCGTCCCAACGGTTAAACGAACATATAAACCGCGGGTGAGTGTGAAAAAAGTAGTAACAAAGAGCGTGAATTTAAGCGATCGATTAATCAAGATGGTGCCAACAGGAACTATCGCCTACCAACCAGAGTTTGAGCCCCTTGTTCATGTGCCAGTTATTTTCTGGTGTGATCTTCCCTCGATTTTTCAATCACGCGTAAAGATTATTGGCGAAGTAATCGATGTGGCCCTGCGCCCGGGTTTTGCTTGGCAGTGGGGCGATGGAGAAATTTTTCAGACTACCGAGCCAGGAGCCCCTTACCCAAACCAAAAAGTAACCCACACGTACAAACAACCCGGCACATACACCGTCACATTAATTGCCACCTGGAACGGCAACTTTAAACATAACGGGGCAACCCGCGCAATCACAGGCACTATCAAAATACCGTCATTTGCAGTTATCACCGTGGTTGCTGCTAATACCCGATTTACGAAATGAGAGATCAATGACCACTGACTATGAAGAACTACAAATAACTTCCCTACCTCTTGCAACAGATACTGCATTTGTTGCTTTAGTAAATAGCTTTTATGTTGATCCAGATAGCCCAGTGTTATCAAAGTTGCAGCAAGATGGCGCAACTGCAGTTATTGATTTAGCAGTTGAGTTTGAAAAGTTTGGGGTGGATAGCAATCCAGATTTAATCGCCAAAACCCTTGGACGCCTCAGTGATATCCAAGTGCGAGATTTTGCGTTAGGCACTCATAACGCCGAAAGTTTTGAAACATATTGGACTATGTGGCATTACTTATTACAGATTGCTCCAGCTGGTTATGTAGCCCCGGTCGCAACGCTTTTTGCGACTTTGGCATATGAACGAGGCGATGTACCTCTTGCATATAGATGTTTAGATCGCGCTAGCGAAGTTGCGCCAACGTATTCATTGACGATTTTGCTGCGCCGAGTCTTTGGTTCAGGCTGGCCCGCCGCCGCTTTTGCGGCAATGCGCGTGGAGCTTCACCCAAAAGTAACTGCAGGGATTTTCGAGTAGCCAAGCCCATCTGTTAGTGTTTGGCTCAGGTCACGAGTTCTAGTGTTTAGCCCCGGCTTACTAGACGGCAACCCTCCACCACGGTGGGGTGCTCCGGGTGAAGACCAGATCGACTAGCACAACGCAGTCGGTAAGCGTGGAACACCTATTCCACAAGCTATGGCCACCATTGGCATATCTTCGATGAGGTGTTCGCCATAACTGGAAGGAATCACTTTCATGTCAACTGTGGTGACTGGAGCATGGCTTGAAGAACATGCACCCGGTGACCGGCGCTTTCTAAAAATAGGTGATGTGCCACTTGAAAATGGTGAGGTTTTAGAAGATGTAACAATCGCCTATCAAAGTTGGGGCGAATTAAATTCCAATAAAGATAATGCGATTTTAGTTAATCATGCGCTAACGGGTTGGTCAGATGTTCCTGGTTGGTGGCCTCTCATGGTTGGTCCAGGTTTGCCATTTGATACCGATAAATATTTTGTTGTATGCCCCAATGTCATTGGTGGGTGTCAAGGGTCAACGGGTCCTTCATCAATTGCCCCTGATGGCAAGAGATACGGTTCTAGATTTCCCTCTGTGACCATACGTGACATGGTTGATGCCGAGATTAAGTTTTCAGATTTGCTGGGAATTAAGAAATATCTGTTAGCCGTAGGTCCATCACTGGGTGGAATGCGCTCGCTGGAATGGGCGGTGCAACACCCTGATCGCGTAGGGGCAATCTGCACTATTGGTTCATCAGCTGTAGCTACTGGAGATCAGATCGGCACAGCATCGATTCAAATCAGAGCGATAAAGAGTGATCCCAATTTCAATAACGGTGATTACTACGACCAAGTGCGCGGACCTGATGAAGGCATGGGGATAGCTCGACGCATTGCGCATCTGACATATCGCACAGAGGCTGAGATGGATGTGCGCTTTGGCCGCGAACTTCAAGGAGATGACACCGGCAGATACGCCGTTGAGTCATACCTGGACCACCAAGCCGATAAGTTGGCCCATCGCTTTGATGCCAACACCTATATCTCCCTGACTGAGGCCATGAATAGCCATGACATAGGCAGAGAGCGTGGAGGAGTCGTTGCGGCTCTTAAATCAATCACTATCCCCGTCGTTGCCGTATCAATTGATACCGATCGCCTCTTTCCGCAGCGCCTGCAGGCTGAGATCGCTGAGTTTGCGCCTAAAGCTGCGCCCTTAGTGGTGATTTCTTCTCCATTTGGCCATGACGGCTTTCTTGTGGAGGTTGAGTCAGTGGGAAATGTGATTAGACAGGCCCTGAAATTGGCCGAATAGTTGGCAAATTACCGCTTTTGGATGTGCATTTACCCCTGTGGACAAATTATAATATAGCCATCGCATCAGCGCGCTCGCTGATAAAAACCAAAGGACAATTGTGGCTGTATTTAGTGCGCTCAAAAACAAGGTGACAAAGAAAGCCGTTACAAAAAAGGCTGCACCTGTAAAGAAATCAGCTGCTAAAAAAGCTGCACCTGCGAAAAAAGCGGCAGCAAAGAAGAGCGCACCCGTTAAAAAAGCTGTTGCTAAGAAAGCAGCAGCAAAAAAGAGCGCACCTGTTGCAAAAAAGGCAGCCCCAGCAAAGATTGCATTGAAAAAAGATTTAACGGCAAAAGATGTTCAAGCAATTGTTGACGCAAAGAACGCTGTACTTCGCCAACATGAAGTTTTAGCAGAGCTTGAAAAGCGCGGAGTTACTTCGATCAATCGAATTCCTAAGAAGACTGACAAAGATTTAGTAGATGAAGCGCGCGTATTGGCAACTGATGTCCCAGTAATCGTTGAGAAGCTTCGCAAGGCCGGCCTTGGTGCCCCTTCACGTATTTTGAAGAAGAGCGAATATGCATTAATCGAACCAAAGCCAGTTCCAGTAGTTGCGCCAAAGATTGATGCCAAGACTGGTAAAGCTGCAGTTGTTAAAATTGATGGCGAAGAAGTTGAATTAGAAGAAGTTGAATTAGAAGATGTAGAAACTTTAATTAAAGAAGCGGTCGAAATTATCGACGGCGAAGAAGAAGATAAGAGCAATCAACCACGTGTTGTTAACTTAGCCGAAGAAGCATCTGGCAATGAAGAAAATGCCTTTACATTAAAGGCTTCTGAAGAAGATGACGCTCCAGCCCAGACAGTTATGACTGCTGGTGCAACGGCTGACCCAGTAAAGGATTACCTCAAGCAGATTGGTCGCGTTGCGCTCTTGAACGCCGAGCTCGAAGTAGAGCTTGCAACACGCGTAGAAGCAGGCCTTTTTGCTGAGGCAAAGATTAAAGATGAAAAGAAGATGGAAAAGAAGTTAAAGCGTGAACTTGAATGGTTAGTTGAAGATGGAAAGCGCGCAAAGAACCACTTGCTCGAAGCTAACCTTCGTCTGGTTGTCTCACTTGCAAAGCGTTACACCGGCCGCGGAATGCTTTTCCTCGACCTTATTCAAGAAGGTAACTTAGGTTTGATTCGCGCAGTTGAAAAGTTCGACTATACAAAGGGCTATAAGTTCTCAACGTATGCAACGTGGTGGATTCGCCAGGCGATTACTCGTGCGATGGCTGACCAGGCCCGCACAATTCGTATTCCAGTGCACATGGTTGAAGTAATTAATAAGTTGGCTCGCGTTCAGCGCCAGATGCTTCAAGATCTTGGCCGTGAGCCGACCCCAGAAGAGTTAGCTAAAGAACTTGATATGACACCTGAAAAGGTCGTCGAAGTTCAAAAGTATGGCCGTGAACCTATTTCACTTCACACACCACTTGGTGAAGAAGGCGATTCGGAGTTCGGAGATTTGATTGAAGACTCCGAGGCCGTTGTTCCAGCTGATGCCGTTTCATTTACATTGCTGCAAGAGCAGTTGCACTCAGTTCTAGATACTTTGTCAGAACGTGAAGCCGGTGTAGTTGCGATGCGCTTTGGTCTTACCGATGGTCAGCCAAAGACGTTAGATGAAATCGGAAAGGTATACGGCGTTACTCGCGAACGTATCCGCCAGATTGAATCTAAGACAATGTCTAAGCTTCGTCACCCATCACGCAGCCAGGTTTTGCGCGACTACCTCGACTAAACTATGGATAACGCACGCATTTATATCAACCCAGTAAGTGGATCGATCAAGATTATTGGGCCAGTTGATTTCGTCGATGGTGAAGGCAACATTCTTGAAACTAAAGAGAATGTGAAGTTTTGTGGTTGCGGTTTATCAAAAGATAAACCTAACTGCGATGGATCACACAGAGATAAAGTTAAAAAGGATTAATTAGCTGGTGTTTCGACGAGCTTTTCACTCTCATCGATAATCTTTGCAGCTACTACCTTTAGTTTTTCGGCATATTCCTTGCCGTGGTGAGCACAGAACATGAGTTCGCCACCATTGAGAAGAACTGCGCGCACATAAGCCTGCGCTCCGCATCGATCACAGCGGTCAAGGGCGTTAAGAGGTACTGATTCGAGCATCAATTGTTCTGTCATATCTCTCTCCGTTCGTGCGTTGCGTCTTACTTCCTATGGAACATCAAACCATGTCTGGATATTCCCCGCTTGTTAAAAGTAATTTATTTTCCATAATTTTCACATCAATTATCGATATTTCCAGTATCTGAGATGGTTTCGGCGCGCTTGCGGGTGATACGGGGTAGTGGGCGATAACCTTTCGCCCCGTGGCCGAAAAAGATATTGCGACAAATGTGCAGGATACCTATACCGCAAAAGATTTAGCTGTTCTTGAAGGCCTTGATGCAGTTCGCAAACGCCCAGGTATGTATATCGGTTCTACCGATTCACGCGGCCTCATGCACTGTCTGTGGGAAATCATTGATAACTCTGTCGATGAAGCATTGGCTGGGCATTGCAAGAAAATTGAAATTAACCTGGAATCTGATGGTTCTGTTGAAGTCCATGATGATGGTCGCGGAATTCCCGTCGATAAAGAACCTAAAACTGGTTTAACTGGCGTTGAAGTTGTTTTAACAAAATTACATGCCGGCGGAAAATTTGGTGGTGGTTCATACGCTGCATCCGGTGGTTTGCACGGCGTGGGTGCATCAGTTGTTAACGCACTTGCTTCTCGCCTAGACGCCGAAGTTGATCGCGATGGCAAGATTTATTGGATGTCATTCCAACGCGGAGTTGCCGGAATCTTTGATGGCGATGGACCGAAAGCTACGTTTGAACCAAAATCAGGGTTACGTGTTATCGGAAAGATTTCTAGCAAAGTAACAGGAACGCGCATCAAGTGGTGGAGTGATCGTCAGATTTTCCTTAAGGAAGCCGAACTTGATTTAACAGATATCTATGATCGCGCCCGCCAAACTTCTTATTTAGTTCCTGGTTTGACGTTGATTGTTAATGACAATCGCACCAAGACAAAGACAACAGAAACTTTCTTCCACAAAAGTGGAATCACTGAATATTGTAATTTTCTACAGCCAGATGAGGCTGTTGGCGATGTAATCCGTATCTATGGCACGGGCCATTACCAAGAGACAGTCCCAGTTCTAGATGACAAGGGCCATATGGTCTCAACTGAAGTAGAGCGCGATATGGAAGTTGATATCGCCATGAAGTGGGGCAATGGTTTTGAAACCACACAGCGCTCATTCGTAAACATCATTGCAACTCCTAAAGGTGGAACTCACGTATTGGGCTTTGAGCGCGCACTGGTCAAAGTCGTTAACGAAGCTTTGCGTTCTACTAAGACTCTTGCCAATAAAGAGATTGATGTAATTAAGGATGACGTCATTGAAGGCTTAACCGCCGTCGTGACAGTTCGAATGTCTGAACCACAGTTTGAAGGTCAGACTAAGGAAGTTTTGGGAACAGCGGCTGCTACTCGAATAGTTTCTGCTGTAGTCGCCGACAAGATGAAAGAATATTTCAATACGTCTAAGCGCATCGATAAAGCTAATGGCCGTTTAGTTCTAGAAAAGATTGCTGCAGCCTCACGCACACGCATCAGTGCCCGTGCCCACAAAGATTTGCAGCGCCGCAAGAACGCTTTGGAATCATCATCGCTTCCAACAAAATTGTCAGATTGCCGTTCAGAAGATGTAACCCGCACTGAACTCTTTATCGTTGAAGGTGATTCAGCACTTGGCACAACCAAGGCAGCGCGTAACTCCGAATTTCAGGCAATTCTGCCTATTCGAGGCAAGATCCTTAACGTTCAAAAAGCTTCGTTATCCCAGATGCTTGAAGATAAAGAGTGCGGATCTATTATTCAAGTAATCGGTGCCGGCTCTGGAAAATCTTTTGATCTCGATGAAGCGCGTTATGGCCGAATTATTTTGATGTCAGATGCTGACGTTGATGGTGCACACATCCGTTGCTTACTGCTCACTTTGATGTACCGCTACATGCGTCCACTTATTGATGCTGGCCGTGTATTTGCCGCTATCCCACCTCTGCACCGCATTGAAGTTATGGGCGGGGGAGGCAAGAAGGGTGAATACATCTACACATACAGTGATGATGAGATGAAGAAAGTCACCGCAGATTTGAAGAAGACTGGAAAGCGTTGGAAAGAACCTATTCAGCGCTATAAAGGTTTGGGCGAAATGGATGCAGATCAACTGCGCGAAACGACCATGGAACCAGATGCCCGCACATTGCGCCGCATTACTGTCTCAGATGCAACGGCTGCAGAGGCGATGTTTGAATTACTTATGGGCAGTGATGTTGCACCGCGTAAAGAATTTATCGCTAACGCAGAGATTGATCGCGAACATATCGACGCTTAGTCGATAGAAACTAAGTCGAAGTACTCGTCTTTCCATAGATCTTCATCGCCATCTGGCAACAAAATAACCCGCTC
>CAESAH010000011.1_pt1 | contig 35094 bp, 38 predicted proteins | sample 7263611 | NCBI WGS metagenome assembly CAESAH01 (sample SAMEA6814118, study PRJEB35770) | freshwater metagenome | biome: Freshwater; feature: Freshwater reservoir; material: water | place: Czech Republic | collected 2017-07-26 | depth 30m m | reverse complement strand
TTTTCCGGCAGTTGTATGCAGATCACGGCTCATACCCCTACGGTACATGTCATGGGCAAGCAAATGCTAAGAGCGGCACTAGATAAGGCGCTGATCAACTCATTAACTACGCAGTACTGGCGAGTAAGCGTGGTTGATGTCACCGCATCAACTCAGACCGCATTAGTCACACGAGCAACTACCGGAAAAGTAAAACCAGGTGATGTCATTACTGCTAATTTTCAAAGAGCTGGACGCGGAAGGATGTCTCGTACTTTTGAAGCACCAAAAAATACTGCGCTCTTGTTTTCGTTTTATTTGAAACCCCAGAGAAAAAAAGAAGATTGGGGTTGGATTCCTTTAATTGCAGGGGTATCTGTTGCACAATCTCTTAAGAAATATAACGCAAGCGTTAAGTGGCCCAATGATATTTTGATCAATGAAAAGAAAGTATCAGGATTAATTGCTGAAGTTACAGGCGATGGAGTTGTAGTTGGTATTGGAATTAACGTGGGAATGACGCACGATGAATTACCCGTTCCAACGGCCACATCACTGGCAATCGAAGGTGTAACTGATATTGATAGAAATCATCTCTTAGCCAATGTGCTAACCGAGTTTGAAAGTATTTTTACCGCTTGGGATCAGGGAGAAGATTCTGTAGCCGATATCTACAAATCTTTATGTGGAACCCTTGGAACAAAAGTTCAGATCCACTACCCAAATGATTTAATTGAAAAAGGAGTGGCAGTCGATATTTCAGCCTTAGGCGAGTTGATTCTGGACTCCGGCACACATGTTCAGGCTGGCGACGTAGTTCATCTACGATAATCCGGTGAGCGATCAATTCCCTACAGTTGGAGTAATCGGTGCTGGGCAACTTGCCCGTATGAGTGTTGCACCAGCTGCCGCGCTTGGCGTCAATCTGCTGTTACTTGCAAATAATTCTGATGACAGTGCTGCACAAATAACTAATCATGTTGTGGGAGATTACAGAGATCTCGAGACCGTTCGTGCTTTTGCTAAAAAATGCGATGTAATAACTTTTGAGCACGAACTTATTCCGCTGAGCATCATAAAAAGCCTAGAAGCTGATGGAGTAGTTGTGCGTCCAGGATCTGCAAGTTTTATTTATTCTCAAGATAAGGCGACAATGCGTGATCGTTTGACTAATTTCCCTTCGCCAAAGTATGCCGTTGTTACACAGGCCCAAGAAGTCACAGAATTTCCAGTAATTGCTAAAGCTATTTCAGGCGGATATGACGGTCGTGGTGTTTGGAAAGTTAACAGCAGTGATGAATTAGCGGCAATTCTTAAAGAAGCTGGAAAAGTACTAGTTGAAGAGCTAATTGATTTTGATTATGAAATAGCTGTAATGGTCGCTCGATCACCACATGGTCAAGCAACAACGTGGGCACCAACACAAACTGTGCAGCAGGATGGTATTTGCACAATGACAATTACCCCAGCGCCTCAGTTATCCAACGAGATGAGTGAAAGAGCACAGAAGCTTGCACTTGATATAGCCAATGAGATTGCTGTTGTTGGCGTGATGGCAGTTGAAATCTTTGTTAAAGGTGAAGAGTTCTTTATTAACGAGTTGGCAATGCGTCCACATAACTCGGGCCACTGGACAATTGAAGGATCGATTACTTCTCAGTTTGAACAGCATCTTCGTGCGGTACTAGATCTGCCTCTTGGTAATCCCGCTATGACTGCACCGATTGCCGTCATGGGAAATATCTTGGGCGCAGAAAAGAAGGACATGTATCGCCCCTATCTCCACTTAATGGCTCGAACACCGGAATTGAAGTTTCATCACTACAAGAAGGATGTACGCCCAGGGCGCAAGATTGGCCATGTTAATTTGCTTGGCGATAACCTCGTAGAATTAACCCAAGAAGTTCAACATGCCCTTGATTATATGAGCGGAGAAATTGATGAGTGATGTAGCAATCATCATGGGTTCAGACTCTGATTGGCCGGTAATGGAAGAGGCAGCAAAAACTTTAGATCAACTTGGAATTTCCTATGAGGCAGATGTTGTTTCCGCACACCGTATGCCACTTGAGATGGTTGAGTTTGCACAAACCGCAAAAGCAAAAGGTTTTAAAGTAATTATCGCTGGTGCAGGTGGTGCGGCGCATTTGCCTGGCATGGTTGCATCTTTAACTACGTTGCCTGTTATCGGAGTTCCAGTAGCGCTAAAAAATCTTGATGGAATGGATTCATTGCTTTCTATTGTTCAAATGCCTGCGGGTGTTCCAGTTGCAACAGTAGGTGTGGGTAATGCAAAAAATGCAGCATTGTTAGCTGCGCGCATTCTAGGTATTTCAGATGCTGCAATTAGCGCCATGGTCGGCGACGCATTGAAAGAAATAAATAGTGAAGCTAAAGCAAAAGGTGCGAACTTAAACGCTCGCCGTACAAACAAGACTGGTTTCTAACTTTTCCTTTGGTACTCAATTGCAGGGCAACGATCCATAATTGTCATCAATCCAGCTTTTTGTGCACGTTCTATTGCTTCATGATCAATAACATCTAGCTGCAACCACACAGCCTTCGCACCAATTGCTATCGCTTCATCAACTACTTTTCCAACAAGGGATGAGTTAACGAAGCAATCAACAACATCTATTGATTCTGGTATCTCTGCCAGGGTTTTGTATCCAGTTTCACCATGCACGATTTCGGCACGGGGATAAACAGGGATAATTCGATGTCCCTTATCCTGCAATAGTTTGGCAACACCAAAGGCTGCACGTTCTGGATTATTTCCAAGACCAACGACCGCCCAAGTCTTCATGGCTAGGACGGCATCGATTTTTTCCTGCTCGTTAATCACTACGTCCTAATGCATGGAACTTCCAGCCAGCTTTGCGCCATAAATCGCGATCAAGCATATTGCGGCCATCAATAATGATTTTGTTTTTAACTAAACTAGAAAGAGCTGAAGGGTCAATTGCGCGATATTCCTTCCACTCAGTTAAGTGAAGAATTAAATCCGCACCTTTGACTGCATCATTAACTACTTCTGCGTACTCAAGCTTTGGAAAACGCTTGCGAGCGGGCTCAATACCCTTAGGGTCATGAACAACGACAGCCGCACCAGCCGCTTGCAATTGTGCAGCGATATCTAAAGCTGGAGAGTCGCGCACGTCATCGCTATCTGGTTTGAAAGTTGCACCTAAGACTGCAATTTTGTATTGCGTTAGATCTTCTGAAAGTTCTGAGCGAACAACATCAATAACGCGTTGGCGTGCACGCAAGTTAATTGCATCGATTTCGCGTAGGAATTCAAGAGCTTGTTTGGCGCCTAATTCTTCAGCCCGCGCCATGAATGCACGGATATCTTTTGGCAAACACCCTCCGCCAAATCCAATGCCAGCTTGCAAGAACTTGTTTCCGATACGTGGATCATAACCAATTGCTTTTGCAAGAACAGTGACATCCCCGCCAGCTGCTTCACAAACTTCAGCCATTGCATTAATGAATGAGATTTTTGTCGCAAGAAACGAATTGGCAGCAACTTTTACTAGTTCAGCAGTAGGAAGATCTGCTCGAATCCAAGGCGTACCTAAAGCGATAATTGGTTCGTAAACCTCTTTTAGAATTTGCTCTGCACGGTCATTGGCAACACCAACAACCAAACGATTGGGTGTCAAAGTATCTTCGACCGCAAAGCCTTCCCGCAAAAACTCTGGATTCCACGCTAAATCTGCTTGAGGAGCAGTCCTTGAAAGTTCATCACGCAGCGACTGCGCAGTACCGACTGGCACAGTTGATTTTCCAACTACAAGTGATCCATCTTTTAAATATGGAGCAATCTCAGCGACGGCTGAACGAACATAGGTTAAGTCTGCAGCTAGACCACCTTTACTTTGCGGGGTTCCCACACAAACAAAATGGATATCTGCATCTTTAACTGCAGAAAAATCTGTAGTAAATGAGAGGCGACCCGTTTTCATCTCTTGTGCCAATAATGTATCTAGACCTGGTTCATAAAAAGGAAGCTCACCTCGTTGCAGCATTGCAACTTTATTTGGATCTGTATCTATGCCAATTACGGTGAAGCCAAGTGAAGACATACAGGCTGCATGAGTGGCGCCGAGATAGCCGCAACCAACTACTGAGAGAGTCAAAGTCATAGGCGTGAGTTTACTTCAGCGCTCCGCAAGGATTTTCATCGGCGGTACGAGTCTTAAATTTATCAATCACAGTTGGAGTTGCTGAGGCGCTAGATGAAGCTGATGGAGATGGGGTTACTTCATCGATGAGTGGCAAATCTTCTCGCAGGCGATTAAATAGATCTGGTGCTAACACTGAATCCCAGGTCACCACAGATCCAAGTCCGGTTACGCGCGCGTTGGCATTACCTAAAGGAATAGTCAAAGTTCGGACTTTAGTAGGGGAAAGGTTTTTTAGTTGCTTGGCTAAAACTATGAGGTCATTACGATTGAGTTGCGAGTCTGTTTGAACCGTAGCAATTGCAGCATTGAAAAAATTCACTAATTTGATTGGATTGAGCAATACGCCAGTGCTAGTTACCTTGCGCAACACTGCACTCATAAACTGTTGTTGACGTTGCATACGCCCTAAGTCGCCCATCCCATCAAAGTCACGAGTTCGCACATATTTGAGCGCTTCAATTCCATCAAGTGTGTGGATTCCAGCGCTCATCACTAAGTGGCTATTTGGATCGTTGATATCTCTCTTTGAACAAACCTGGATACCACCTAATGCATCAACCATTCCGGCAAATCCAGCAAAACCAATTTCTACATAGTGATCAATCTTTACATTAGTTTCTTGTTCAATAGTTTGAATTAATAAAGGTGCACCACCCCAAGCAAAGGCTGCATTTATTTTGCCTTGAGCTGCTGGAATGATTCTGCCCTTATACGTAGACGATTCATGTTCGGGAATAGTTACAAGTGAATCTCTGGGAATTGAAATAATTGTGGCTTTATCACGTGCCTTAGATATATGAACCAAAAGCATGGTGTCAGAGCGTGCACCAGCAGCAGACTTAGTTGTTCCTACCCGTAATAATTTCGATTGTTCTTTGGTTAAACCAACACGTGTGTCTGAACCCACTAATAAATAGTTAAGCGCAGAACTAGGTTTATCGGGCCGCTTGGTAAGTGAACCAAAAACATCGACGCGGTTAATTGCTCCGCTGACCTGACCTAAACCTAGCCAAGAAAACGCAGAGATAGCAACGACAGCAAGGGACAGCGATGTAATAATTCGTATAGGTCGCGTCGCTTTCACCGGGTAAGACTACTTGGGCGATACGGTGTAGGGGTTATGACGACATCAGCAAATGAGTTATATGGCTCACCGGAGCCCAAGATTTCTGTCATCCTGCCAGTTCTCAACGAATCTAAATATTTAGAAGAGGCTGTGAATGCGATTCTTGATCAGGATTTCACCGGCGACTTAGAAATAATTCTGGCAGTTGGTCCATCACATGATGGAACCGAGAAAATCGCCCAGGAGTTAGCAAAAAAGGATTCACGTGTTGTCGTAGTTTCCAATCCATCCGGACGCACTGCAGCGGGATTAAATTGCGCGTTGGCACAATCACGTTACTCAATCATTGTTCGTGTAGATGGACATTCGAAGATTCCTAGCAATTATCTCTCACTGGCATTTGAAATTTTAAAGCAAAGTGGTGCGGTAAATGTCGGCGGTATTATGGCTGCCCAAGGCCAGAGCGTTTTCGAAAATAGCGTTGCACGAGCGATGAGAAGCCCTTTTGGTGTTGGTGCCTCTCGTTTTCATACTGGAGGCGGTGCTGGATCCGTCGATACTGTCTATTTGGGTGCTTTTAGGAAGCAAGCCTTGTTAGCCGTTGGCGGATTTGATGAAAGGTTTACGCGCGCACAAGATTGGGAGTTGAATTTTCGATTACGAGCTGCAGGGGGAGTTATTTATTTTGATCCACGATTAGTTGTTACATATCGACCTCGAGGAACTGTACGAGCGCTCGCCAAACAATATTTTGAATACGGACGTTGGCGTCGAGTCGTGTCCCGTAGACACGAAGGCACAATTAATTACAGATATTTAGCACCACCATTTACAGTTCTTGGAGTTCTCGTATCTATAGTTTTGGGTTCTCTAGTCTCCCCACTCCTTTTGATTCCAGCTTTGACGTATGCGTTGTTTATTCTTATTGCATCGGTAAGAATTGGAAAATCTCTTGCAGAGTTTGTCTCACTGCCACTTATATTGCTCACGATGCATATGACATGGGGCATAGGCTTTCTAACATCGCCAAAGTCATTGGCCCCTAAGGTAGCCTTACGACCGTGAGCACTCCGCTGCAGGTATACGAGCCATTTCGCGCTGGCCTGCCGCCGCTTCGCACATACTGGAAATCTTTATGGTCGCGACGAACTTTTATCTCTGAATACTCACGATCTGAACTACGCGAACAGCACTTTGATTCAGCATTTGGTCAGTTATGGTTAATTTTAAACCCACTTCTTTTATCTGCCGTGTATTTTTTGCTCATCGTTATTATTCGAGGCTCATCCGATAGCACCCGTTATGCACACCTTACTGCCACGCTTTTTCTATTTTATTTAGTCTCAAACTCGCTTACTGGTGGCGTGAAGTCAATTACTGCTGGGCAACGTTTGATTTTAAATACCGCATTCCCTCGCATCATGCTCCCAATTTCTGCAGTTGTGATTGCTGTAATTAAATTCTTGCCAACGCTAGCGGTGTTTTTAGTGATTCGAACTGTTCTGGGACTTGCCTTTTCGTGGCAAATGTTATGGGCCATCCCAGTGTTACTGATTGCGATGCTATTGTCGTTAGGGCTTGCAATCACGATTTCATGCGTCAACGTTTACTTTAGAGACATAACAAATTTCTTGCCTTATATGACTCGTACTCTCCTTTATTTGTCACCAATTCTTTATGAAGCAAGTGATTTGACGCCAAAGTTGAGAACTCTTGAACTATTCAACCCACTCTTTCCAATTCTTGATAGCTGGTCTCGTGCTTTAGTTCATGGCCAAGTCCCTCATATTTCACATTTGCTTATCGCTCTTGGTTGGGCATTTGGAATCTTTTTCATTGGCACTTACTTCTTCTTATCAAGGGAGCGTGAATTTGCCGTCCGTCTCTAGTCCCCATAAGACAAATGAAATTGCGGTTTCGGTTCGCGATTTAAGTCTTACTTACACAACTGCGATTGATCGCCGTCCAACTTTAAAAGCTCGACTTAAAACAATGGGACGTGGCGGAAAACAAACACGTGTTATTAATGCTTTGAATCAGGTAAATCTTGATGTTGAGTATGGACATGTATTGGGAATTATTGGAGCTAACGGCGCAGGCAAATCTTCACTCATGCGAGTAATGGCAGGAATTGTTCCGCCAACGCGTGGTCGTGTTGAGGTTTATGGAAGCGTAAGTACTTTGTTGGCTTTAGGTGTGGGTTTTAATCCTTCATTAACTGGTCGAGATAATGTTTATCTTGGCGGCTTAGCTGCCGGAATGTCACGTGAAGAAATTGATACCCACTTTGAAGAAATAGCTGAATTTTCTGAGCTAGGCGAAGCAATTGATGCCCCAATGCGCACGTATTCATCCGGCATGTATGCACGTCTGGCTTTTTCCGTTGCCGCGACTGTACGTCCGGATATTTTGATTGTAGACGAAGCTTTGAGTACAGGAGATGCAAAGTTTAAAGAAAAATCGTTGAATCGTATTAAAGAACTTAGAAGTGATGATCGTGCATTGATTTTGGTCAGTCATGCAATGGCTACCCTGCTTGATGTTTGTAATGATGTTGCATGGATTCACAAAGGTAAACTTGTGATGCGTGGTGAGCCCAACACTGTAATCAATGCTTATCGCGAATTCTTGCAGGTAGGAAAGAGCGCAGCCATCGATGAGGACGTCTAAAGCTTTTCTAGCTCTTCTTTTTTTATTCACTAGTGTGATTTCACAAGCTCATGCAGTTGATATTCCTCAATCATTTGCATTTACTGGTTCAGGTTATGGACATGGGGTTGGCCTGAGCCAAATGGGTGCTAGATCTATGGCACTTGCCGGGCAAAGTTCTGATCAGATTCTGAATTATTTCTACAAGGACATCGCAATAGAGCAGCTAGATGATTCAAAGATTCTACGTGTAAACATTGGGCATTTGTTGAGTACCGCAAAAATTGCTAGCTCAACAAAAGATAGTTTCCTTCAAATTTATCAAGGTGACATAGCAAATCAAAGTGACGTTCTTCCTATTGCATCAGGTACTTCTATTAGTTTTTCAATTATCGGTTCAACTATTAGTCCAAAAGTAACCTCTGGAAAAACTTCTCAAGTACTTGCACGAAATAGGTTTTTTACAATTCGCTGGAGCGGTACTCGATATCTGGAAGGCCCTGACACAGTAGTAGCGGTCAATAGCTCTGGTTTAACCCAAAAATATCGCTACGGACAGATTCAATTGAAGGCAGTTAAGAGCCCTGCTGGATATCGAATCGAAATGACAAATTCAGTACGCCTTGCAGATGAATATTTGTGGGGCGTCAGTGAAATGCCTTCATTTTGGCCGGTTGCTGCTTTAGAGGCTCAAGCAATCGCTTCAAGAACATATGCGCTCAGTAAGGCAGGAATTTATCGAAACGCCTGTGATTGCGATTTATATGGAGTTATTTCTGATCAAACATTTCTAGGATATGCAAAAGAGATTGAAAAAAAGTATGGGGCGATTTGGAAAGAGACAGTTACGCGCACTGCAGGCCTAACAATTACACAAAGTGGAGCACCGATTACGGCATATTTCTTTTCATCATCGGGCGGCAAGACTGAGTTGGCAGAGAATGCATGGGGGAGCGCAAGGACATATACCCAGATAGTGGATGATTCTGGTTCGCTAGATCTGACTTTAAATCCACGCTTTGTAACGTGGAGTCGAGAAGTACCGCAAAGCATTGTTGCGGCGGCTTTTGTTTTACCTGACGTTGTATCTCTCGAAATTCTTAATACAAATGAAAGTGGAACGGTTGGTCAAATTCAAGCGACATCGAGTGACGGTATAAAAGTAGCTCTAAGAGGTGAAACATTTAGAAGCAGAACGAAAATTCCTTCTGCCTGGTTTACTTTAGTTAGCGTGCAAAACTGAATTAAGTCCACCCCAAGTACCGGTGCGATTGATTGCTTCAAGTGCTCCATCTAGTGAATTGCGTCGAAAGAGTAAATTATGTCCGCCAGATAAAGCTGCAGCTTTTACGATTTCACCATCAGGCAGACGAATCTTTGAGGCAGATGTTATGTATGTACCAGCTTCGATGACACAGTTATTTCCAAGAGAAATTCCACACCCAGAGTTTGCTCCAAGCAAAGTTTTTTCACCGATTGAAATTACTTCTTTACCGCCACCGCTCAAAGTTCCCATAATTGAGGCACTTCCTCCAATATCAGAACCGTCACCAACCACAACACCGGCAGAAATTCGACCTTCGACCATAGAAGTTCCGAGTGTGCCAGCGTTGAAGTTAACAAAACCTTCGTGCATCACAGTTGTGCCCGATGCTAAATGTGCACCAAGACGAACTCGATCTGCATCGGCGATACGAACTCCACTAGGAATTACGTAATCCACCATTCGAGGAAATTTATCAACTGAGAAGACTGTGACATGACCGTACTTAGCCTTTAAGCGTGCACGTGTTAATTCAAAACCTTCAACTGCACATGGTCCAAACGAGGTCCACACGACGTTGTTGAGTAATCCAAAAATCCCATCAAGTGCCAAACCATGAGGTTTTACTAAGCGGTGAGAAAGTAAGTGCAATCGTAAGTATGCATCCGCGGCATCTTTTGGCGCTGCAGCGATATCGATTTCAAGGCTCACTATTTCGCGAGTAACTGCGCGAGCATCATCATTTCCAACCATGGTCGTTAATTCACTTGGAATTTCCACAGTAAGGGCGTTCAACTGCGGCGCAGGGAACCAGACATCTAAAACTTTGCCAGAAGCAATTGTTGCAATTCCATGGCCGGATGCGAGAGTCGTCATGTCCTAAGCCTAACCCCTATCCTTACCCGCATGCGCATTGCAGTCTTCTGTTCATCATCGCCAACGATTGACCCAAAGTACGTTGACCTTGCCTTCGAACTTGGCGTAGCAATTGCATCCCAATCGTGGGAATTAGTCACGGGCGGTGGACACATTTCGATGATGGGCGCAGTATCTCGTGGTGCACGTGAGACCGGTGGGCGAACAATTGGTGTGATTCCGCAGGCATTAGTAGATATTGAATTTGCTGATCACGATAACGACGAGCTGCATGTAGTCGAAACAATGGGCGAACGCAAAGCGATGATTACAGATATTGCTGATGCATTTATTACTTTGCCTGGCGGAGCCGGAACTTTGGAAGAGTTTTTTGAAATTTGGGTTGGACGTTACTTAAAATTTCACAACAAGCCTGTAGTTATTTTGGATCCATTTGGTATCTATGGCCCATTACACGAATTAGTTGAGCACCTAGAGGTTGAAAACTTTATTAAGCCAGGAATGCGTGATTTAATTTTATGGACAACTAATGTTGATGATGCAATTAAAGGATGTTCTTGATGTCTAATAATCAGATTGCTATCTCTTTGAAAATCAACGCACCCATCCAAAAAGTTTGGAATTCACTAGCTCAGTGGGAAAAACAAGGCGATTGGATGTTGCAGACAAAAGTCTGGGTTACATCTGAAATTGCCGAAGGTGTTGGCACACAAATTTCTGCATTTACTGGAGTTAAAAAAATTGGAATCCTTGACACGATGTTGGTAACGACATGGCAACCACCGCACACCTGCGATGTAGTTCATACTGGAAAAATTATCAAAGGTGGCGGCAGATTTCATTTGCGTGAAGTTGGTGTAGATACAACAATTTTTGATTGGTCTGAAGAAGTAATCGCCCCACGCTTACTCTTCTTCCTTATATGGCCGGCGCTATATATAGGTGTGCGAATCTCGCTGGCCCGCTTTGCTCGAACATTCGGCTAAACCCAACGTCATCGTTTTAGGCATTCAAAGCCAGTAGCCTTAGTTCCATGAACGAGCCCACCACATTGGCCCAGGTGCTGGCTTCGTTGCCCGAAGAGGAGCGGATCATCCTGACCTTGCATTACTTGCGCGGATTATCATCAGCAGATATTGCAACAATGCTTTCGGTGCCAGAGCGCGCAGTTGATGCCGTTATTTCTGCCGGTAAAGCCAGATTGAGCGCGCTTTTAGGCTTATAGGGCCTGCACGATTTCGCACTGACGCGCTAAATGCGAGATACTTCTCCTCTTGAACTTTCCCCATCCATCTTTGAAGGAGTCTCCACATGGCAGCCATGAAACCTCGTACCGGTGATGGTCCAATGGAGGTTACAAAGGAAGCTCGTTCACTCGTGATGCGAATTCCACTAGAAGGCGGCGGCCGTTTAGTTGTCGAACTCAACTCTGAAGAGGCTAATAACCTCAGCGCCGCATTGCATGCAGCGGTTGCATTAGTTAAGAAGTAAATGACCTGCAGGCGATAGCCTTCAACGCATGTTCTGGACACTTAAAGCTGCGAAGCCCCAACTTAGCGCCGCACTTAGCGCTAATTCAATTGCCGTAGCTTTTGCCAAGAATCCTTCAGGAAATTTTGTATTTTCTGCCGCAGGTTCATTAATTACTGAAATTGAAAAACTTTTTCAAATAGTTCTCGTAGATGAACTTTCATTTTTTGCTCCAACCGGTAAAGCCGGCGAATTATTTGAAATTCCAGTCAGTACTGAAAATGCACAGACTGATCGAATTTTCCTAGTGGGAATTGGAGATTCATCAACTACATCTTTTCGTATAGCTGCTACAACAATTGCAAGAAAAGTTCGTGGAAAAAATACGACAGTTTATTCTGCTTGCGCGATAAATCCTGCAGATGTTAAGGCACATGCAATTTCCTTAACACTTGGAGCTTTTCTTTGGAGTTTAAAAACTGGCGAACCAGCAGGTAAGCCAAATTTCTTAGTCGCCACAAATGAAAAGGAAATTATTAATGCTGCGCACACTATTGCAAAAGCGATTACGCATGCTCGTAATATGGTTCATACGCCTTCTAATATTAAGAATCCTGCGTGGATGGCTACTCAAGCTCAAGAATTCGCCAAAGGCACCGGGCTCAAAGTAAAAGTACTTGCTGGAAAAGAATTGAAGGAATTTGGCGGACTACTAGCCGTAGGTATGTCTTCACCTAAGCCAGGTCCACGGTTTATTGAAGTTGAATACTCGCCTTCGAAAAAGAAAAATTCGGTTAAGGCGTTACCGCACGTAGTTTTAGTAGGCAAAGGAATAACTTATGACACGGGTGGAATAAATCTCAAGCGGCCGTATGACTTAATGATTCCTATGAAAAGTGACATGGCAGGTGCCGCAGCAATTCTTGCCACATTGACCGCGCTAGAAGAATTACAACCAAATATTCGAGTCACAGCGTTAATGATGTGTGCGGAAAATGCATTTTCAGGTAGTGCCCAACGTCCTAGCGATGTCATTACACACTATGGCGGAACAACTGTAGAAGTAATTGATACCGATGCAGAAGGACGCCTTGTTCTAGCCGATGGTCTTGCTTATGCCGACAAAAATCTTGATCCAGATTACTTAGTAGATATTGCGACGTTAACTGGATCAGCAACTTTAGGTCTTGGCCGACAATATGCAGCGATGTATACCCGTGATGAAAAACTTGCCCGTGATTTTGAAACTGCAGGAAATGAATCCGGTGATCGTGTCTGGCATATGCCACTCATTGATGACTATAAAGATGCACTAGTCAGCGATGTTGCGGATTTCAATCACAATGCCAAGAAAGCGAAATATTCAGCTGGATCAGTTACTGCTGCTTTATTCCTGGAGCACTTTGCTGGCGATCGTCGCTGGGTCCATTTGGATATTGCAGGAACGGGTCGAAGTGATTCAGATTCAGGGGAGAATCCGAAAGGCGGAACTGGTTACGGAGTTCGTCTTTTAACGCAGTGGATTATGAATCTAAAATGAAAATTGATCCCCATGCTTATTCTGAAACCTTCATCACCGAAGACCCATTTAAATCACATGCCCGTGCACGTGGAGTTGAACTCGGGACCATAGATGTCAGCCCAGGAACTGGTGCCTACCTTCGCCATTTAGCTTTTACTCTTTCTGCACAATCAGTTGTCGAAATTGGTACGGGCGCAGGCGTTGGCAGTTTGTGGTTACTTGATGGAATGTTAAATAGCGGAACATTAACCTCTATCGATGATGAGATGGAGCATACGCAGGCTGCGAAAATTGCTCTGACCGATGCTGATATTTCACCCACCCGATATCGCCTTATTACAAACTCTGTTCTCGATGTAATTTCTAAATTAACCGATCGCGCTTATGACTTAGTTGTAGTTCGTCATGATCCAGAGGATTTAGCTTTTATTATTGCCGAAGCTCATCGCATATTGCGCAGTGGTGGATGCCTAGTTATTGATGGCTTTTTTGGTGGCTCAAAAGTAAATGACCCAGCTCAAAGAGATGCCAAGACGGTAGCCCTTCGCGATGCTGGGAAAATCGTTAAGAATGACACAGAACATTGGGTGAGTACCTTGATTCCAACGGGAGATGGATTGTTAGTTGCTACAAAATTGTAGGAAGATAGGGCCATGATTTTTCCTAAAAAGAATTCAGTAGAAACCACACGGCCATGGTGGGAAACTAGTGCACCTATAAAGAGTTCTAGAAGTAAAATCTTTATTACGGCACTTCTTGCAAGTTGTTTAGGCGGCTTCCTTGGAGTAACCGCAACAGGCGGAACAATTTTTAGTAGTGCCAATATTGTTAATTCTTCAAGCACAATTGAGCGTGCACCAGATTCTGTTGCTGGTATTGCTCAAAGAGTTTTGCCCTCAGTTGTTTCGATCAATACTCGTTCCGCCAATGGTGGAGGCACTGGTTCAGGATTTGTATTTGACAGCAATGGCTATATTTTAACTAATAACCATGTAATCGATAATGTGGCAGATGGAAAAGGATCACTACGTGTAACACTTAACAACGGTGATGTTTACGGTGGCACCATCGTTGGACGCGATTCATCGTATGATTTAGCGATAATTAAAGTCAGTGCTACAAATCTTCCCGCATTAGAATTTGGAAATAGCGACACGGTTGCTGTTGGTGATCCTGTGATTGCGATTGGTTCGCCTCTTGGACTTTCAGGAACAGTAACTTTGGGAATTATCAGCGCAAAAAACCGTCCCGTCACAGCTGGTAAATCTGGAACAGAAAGTTCATTTATTAATGCACTTCAAACTGATGCAGCAATCAACCCAGGAAATTCTGGCGGACCACTTGTAGATGCAACTGGTGCGGTAATTGGAGTTAACTCTGCAATTGCTTCTCTTGGGTCAGCATCCCAAACTGGCTCTATTGGTCTGGGTTTTGCAATACCGATAAATCAAGCCAAAAAAACTGCTGATCAGTTAATTAAATCTGGAAGGGCAACATACCCAGTTCTTGGAGTTTCACTTGATATGAATTTCACCGGAGTCGGTGCGCAAGTCGCCAATTCAAATAATGCGATTTTGGCTGGTGGACCAGCAGCTAAGGCGGGGCTTCTTGCAGGTGACACCATTACTAAATTTGAAGGCAAATCAATTAATGCTCCCGAGGAATTGATTGTTGCAATTCGCGCTAAAAACGTTGGAGATAAGGTCACTCTGACTTATATCCGCAAGAGTAAAGAGGTCACCGTATCTGTGACCTTAGAAGCGGGTAAGAACTAAACGTTGCTTTTGTAGGTAGGCTTGGCCCATGTTCTTCGACATCGGTGCAGGTGAAATTCTTGGCTTAGCGATTCTTGGAATGATTTTGCTAGGCCCTGAGCGTTTGCCCAAAGCTGCAGCAGAAGCTGCCAAATGGGTAAAGAAGCTCAGAGCTTTGTCGCAAACTGCCACCTCTGAATTGCGCGAAAACTTGGGACCAGGATTTGAAAACTTACAACCAGCGGATTTGCACCCAAAAACTTTTGTAAAGAAGCAACTAGGTGAATTGCTAGATGACAAACCAGCAACACAATCAAATCGCCCAACTGCAAAGATTGATCCAGATCTCATATGAGCCTAATTGACGCACTTTCACATGCATTGACGACGGTCCAAGATCCAGAACTTCATAGATCCATCACAGATCTTGGCATGGTTGAAGATTTATCGGAAGTAAATGGTGTTGTTACCATTAAAGTTTTACTCACTATTTCGGGTTGCCCAATGCAAGATCGTTTGCGTAATGACATATCTACAGCGCTAACAAATATTGAGGGTGTTAAAAGTGTCAACCTAACTTTTGGTGTTATGACGCAAGATCAGCGCGATAATGTTAAAAAAGTTGTACGTGGAGGCCGTGAAAAAACTATTCCATTTGCACAGCCAGAATCTTTAACACGAGTGATTGGGATTGCTTCTGGAAAAGGTGGCGTAGGTAAATCATCAGTCACTGCAAATCTTGCTGTTGCTTTTGCTAAAAAGGGTTTACAAGTTGGAATTTTAGACGCCGACGTTTATGGTCACTCGATTCCGCGTTTAATGGGTTTAATGGGCCAACGGCCAACCGCTATTGATCAGCTATTTATTCCCCTTGAATCTTTTGGGGTAAAAGTAGTTTCGATGGAGATGTTTAAACCAGAACGCTCTGATCCAGTTGCTTATCGTGGACCGTTATTACACCGTGTTCTCGAACAACTTCTTTCAGATGCATATTGGGGCGATTTGGATGTCTTGCTCATCGATTTGCCACCCGGCACTGGAGATCTTGCAATCTCCCTAGGTCAACTTATTCCTAACTCTGAAATTGTCGTTGTAACTACACCTCAAATTGCTGCTGCAGAAGTAGCTGAACGTGCGGGAAGAATTGCACACCAAATTCATCAGCGTGTGATTGGCGTTATCGAAAACATGTCTGAATTCTCCTGCCCAACATGTGGTGAAAAAATTGCACTATTTGGAACTGGTGGTGGTGAAGAAACTTCTCGGCGATTGTCAGCACTTGTCGGCATTGATGTTCCACTGTTGGGCAAAATTGCTTTCAATCCAGCGCTACGCACAGGTGGAGATGATGGAGTTCCACTTGTGGAAGCTGCTCCAGAAACTGACCCAGCCAAAACAATTTTTGATATCGCAGAAAAATTAGTCAAGCGAAGCAAATCCTTAGTAGGCGTACGTCTGGGAATTTCTCCGGAGAGCAATTGAAATTGCAAGAAGATTCGCGCGATAGTCACACTGCAATCCCTGCAAGACCGGATCTGATACGCCTTGGGGTTGGAATCATGGGCATTGGAACCTCTGGCCCCCTTATCGCAATGAGCGCGATGCCAATCCCTACTCTTATTTTTTGGCGAAATCTTGGTGGTTCATTATTGACATTACCTTTTGCTCTGCGACACCCACGCCACCGTGAAGGAATCAAATGGGCGGTACTTGCAGGATTTGTTTTAGCTATTCACTTTGTAGGATTTTTCTTAGCAATGCGTTGGACAAGTGTTGCAGCAGGAACTGCACTTGTGGCTCTGCAGCCAATCTTTGCTGCAATCTTTGTAAAGTTTAGTGGCGGTCATATACCTTCTAAAGCTTGGCTGGGAATGGTTGTTAGTTTCTCAGGTGTATTACTGATTTCAGGAATCGATCTACATATTTCACTTCGCTCTTTCCTAGGCGATATAGCTGCACTTGTTTCCGCAGCTTTAGCGGCCCTTTACATGATTGCCGGTTCTCGAGCACAGCGCACAATAGAAACTACCGTTTACACAACTATCTGCTATTTCGTTTGCGCAATCACTGCCCTGCCGATGGCGTTAGTCATGGGTTTTCCTGTGCTTCATTTTTCTGCGCGTGAATGGTGGATTTTGCTCGGCTTAGTCTTTGGTGCACAAATCTTGGGTCATTCAATGTTTAATGCCGCACTCAAGCGAGTATCTCCGGCAGTTGTCTCACTCATTATTTTCTTCGAAGTTCCAGTGAGTTCATTACTTGCAATTTGGTGGTTAAAACAAACTCCACCACTAGGAATCCTGCCCGGAATTGCTTTGATTTTAATTGGCTGTGTCTTAGTAGTCACTCGTTCTCGCACTACGAATGTGGAATTAACTCCATGATTGATTTACATACCCATACTAATAAGAGCGATGGCACGGATAGTCCACGAGAATTAGTAAATAAAGCAATTGCGCAAGGTTTAACCGTACTTGCAATTTCTGATCACGACACAACCTCCAGCTGGGAAGAAGCAACCCAAACTTTGCGTGGCAGCATGCAATTAGTGTTGGGAAGTGAAATATCTTGCCTAACAACTGATGGAATTAGTGTTCACATGCTGGGGCTTCTCTTTGATGGTGGGCACCCAGAGATGCAGATAATGCTTGAAGAAACTCGTGATGGACGCTTGCCTCGCATGCGCAAAATGATTGAAAAAATGCAAAGCGCTGGGATAGATATTTCAATGACTGATGTGGAAGCTGCCCGGCCCGAAGGCGCAACTCTAGGTCGACCACACTTAGCTGATGCTCTGGTTAATAAAGGAATTATTACGTCACGTGATGAAGCCTTTCAAGGAATGCTCAATAATGATTCAGAGTTTTATGTTTCACATGCCGCCCCTACACCTGTCGATGCAATAAAAATGATTAGAAAAGCTGGGGGAGTTGCAGTTATTGCACACCCCTTTGCATCCCATCGCGGACAAATTCTTCAAGTAAGTGACTTTCAGAACCTTGTAGAAGCAGGCTTGAATGGCATTGAAGTTGACCATAGAGATCAAAATCCAGATGAAAGAGCGCAACTTCGAGGCATAGCCCGAGAGTTAGATGTAGTAATAACTGGCTCCAGCGACTATCACGGTACGGGTAAACTCAATGCATTAGCGGAGTTTCAAACTAGCCCCATTGAATGGGAAAAACTTGAAGCACAAGCAGATAAACGAAGGGTGGTACGGGCATGAAAGTTGGAGCGCTCACATTTGCCGTACAAACTTTTGTAACTCTATTTGTCATTATGGATCCACCAGGTGCGACCCCAATATTTTTAGCATTAGTTGCCGATAAGTCACCTAAAGAGCGCAGAATGCTGGCGGTTAAAGCTGCGGGAGTTTCATTCTTAGTTATTTCAATTTTTGCTCTTTTCGGTCGCTTTATTCTTAGCTATCTCAATGTTTCAATCGCTGCAATGCAAGCAGCCGGAGCCCTGTTGCTCTTGCTGATCTCTTTGGATTTATTGACTGGTGGAAAAGGCGGCGGACGTGGCGATGGTGAAAACACTAATATCGCGCTAGTTCCGCTAGGTACACCATTATTAGCCGGACCAGGGGCGATCGTTGCAACAATGATTTTTGTTCAACAAGTTGATGGTCCTGCGATGGCGCTGGGATTAATTGGCGCAGTCATTGCTGTGCATTTAGCAATTGCAGGCGCTCTTATGGCCTCTACAACAATCATGACCGTAATTAAGGATGCTGGTGTAACACTTGTTGCTCGCATAGCAGGTTTATTGCTTGCAGCTATTGCGGTTCAAATGCTCGTAAATGCAATTCGTGTATTTGTTGCTAATTAACTTTCTTTAAACTTCTTAGTCCGAGTGCGAGTTCGCTCAACTCTTGGCTTACTTTCAACTTTAGTTTCAACGCGCTTTGGTGCTGTTTTTTGCGCAACAGGCTTTTCCAAAACAGGCTTGGCCTTTGTTAAACGCCCAGTAGAACCAGTTGGGATATCTAGAACTTCATAGAGATGAGGAGAAGAAGAGTAAGTTTCTTCAGGTTCTTCAAGACCAAGTTCAAGGGTTTGATTAATCATCTTCCAGCGAGCTAACTCATCCCAGTCAACGAAAGTCACAGCAATTCCATGCGCACCAGCACGTGCGGTGCGTCCGATACGGTGAACATAAGTTTTTTCATCTTCAGGACATTGATAGTTAATTACGTGAGTAATTCCATCAATATCGATACCTCGTGCGGCAACATCGGTTGCGACCAGAACATCAGATTTACCAGCCTTAAAATCACCTAAAGCTTTTTCACGTGCACTTTGTCCAAGATCTCCGTGGATTGGTGCTGCTTTAAAACCACGCTCAATTAAATCTTCTGCAGTTTTTTGGCACGTGCGCTTTGTGCGACAAAAAACCATGGTTGGACCGCGACCTTGTGCTTGCAAAATTCGAGCAAGCATTTCAATTTTGTCCATAGCGTGAGCACGCAAGACGTGCTGCTTAATGCGAGTAACAACTGCACCTTCATCTTCAGAATCCTGTGTGCGAATATGTATAGGCTGATTCATAAATCTGCGAGCCAGAGCAATGATGTCTCCTGGCATAGTGGCTGAAAACAACATTGTTTGCATGCGGTTAGGCGTATTTGCCAAGATTTTTTCAACATCTGGCAAGAAACCAAGATCTAGCATTTCATCGGCTTCATCTAAAACTAACCGTGATACTTGCTTTAGGCGCAGCTGGCCTTGGCGCGAAAGATCAAGCAAACGTCCTGGAGTTCCTACGACAATTTCAATGCCCGCGGCAAGGGCTTCGATTTGTGGCTCAAAGGCTCGGCCTCCATAAACGGCTAACGTTCTAATTCCACGATTACTTGCCAACTCTTCAATGTCCTTAGTTACTTGGGTGCATAGCTCTCGCGTTGGAACAACGACAAGCACTTGAGGCATTCCTTTGTGTTCAAAGCTTTCCCATTCAGCATCATTAGGTGCAATGACACGTTCAATGACTGGAACTCCAAAAGCTAAAGTTTTTCCAGTGCCGGTTTTGGCCTGACCAATTACATCGCCATCGCTAAGTGCGATAGGTAGAACCATTTCTTGAATTGCAAAAGGTGCGATGAAGCCGTGCGCACGGAGCGCCTCAATAGTTTCGGGGCGTAAAGGAAGTTCTGCGAAAGTTTTCGACACGTTAAGCGGCGCCAGAAATTTGTTTATTAGTGGTGCTCATAGAAGTAATCCTATCGGAGTTAATTGCGCGGGAATCCCGAAATACCTCTCCACATGAGGTTGTTCACTAATTCAACAGCCTGTTCACGGGTTAAAGTGCTGTCTCGATCTAACCAATGGCGAGCCGTTACTTGGGCATAGCCAATCATTCCAACACCTAGGAGCATTGATGCTTCTTTTGGAAGGCCAGTATCAATAGAAATCACAGCACTTGCAGCGGCGGCACAGTCATACGTCATGCGATTAAGACGTTCACGCACTGAAGGTTCAACACTCATATCACTTTCAAATAGCAATCTAAATGCTTCACCTTCTTTTTCAATGAATGCAAAGTAAGCGTCAACCGTTGCATGAACACGGTTTGCGTTATCTGGAGTCGAAGCAATTGCCTTTTGAATTTCAAAAACTAGTGAGTCAATGTGCAAATCAAGAACTGCCAAGTACAGTTCTAACTTTGAAGGAAAATGTTGATATAAAACTGGCTTACTTACATTTGCGCGATCAGCAATTTCATCCATTGCGGCTGAGTGATAACCCGCCGCAGTAAATACCTCAAGGGCTGCTGAGAGCAAAAGCGCACGTCGTTCATCACGAGGCAAACGTGCCTTATTTGATGCATCAACTGTAGTCATTGGCGCAATCGTAGAGGCAGTAGTGGTGATTGGCTAATAGATGTAGCACGCCGTGCGTGAATACGGCAGAATTGCCATCTTATGAAAACCCCGCCACTAGTGAATCCAGGCCCATCGTTAACCGATGAAGAGCGCAGTCGCTACAGCCGGCAGATCGTGATTTCAGAAGTTTCAGAAGTTGGCCAAGAAAGATTAAGAAATTCAAAGGTTTTGTGCATTGGTGCTGGAGGACTTGGTTCACCGGCGATTTTGTATTTAGCTGCTGCAGGAATCGGATCAATTGGGATTGTTGATTTTGATTCTATTGATGAAAGTAATCTTCACAGGCAGATTCTCTATACACAGGCAGATATAGGCAAGAGAAAAGTTGATATTGCAAAAAAGAAGATTCTTGAAATTAATCCAAAAACTGATGTAACTATTCATGACTCGCGCATTGATAATATGAATGCCCTAGAGATCTTGGCTAACTACGACATCATTATTGATGCCACTGATAATTTTGCTACACGCTATTTGATCAACGATGCCGCTGTTTTACTTAATAAACCGTATGTCTGGGGTTCGGTTAATCGCTTTGATGGGCAAGCTGCAATTTTTTGGAGCACATATGGTCCTTGTTATCGGTGCGTTCACCCAACACCGCCGCCACCGGGTTCGGTCCAAAACTGCGCCGAGGCTGGAGTTTTAGGTGTTTTGTGTGCATCGATTGCATCACTGCAAGTGAACGAGGTCATCAAAGCTATTACCGGCATAGGTGAAGTACAAATAGGCAAAATGATGATCTACGACGCACTTAATTCCGAATACTCAAAGATTGATATTAAGAAAGATTCCAACTGCGTAATCTGTAGTCAAAGTGCCCCGCAGCAAAAACTGTTAGAAGATTACGAGGGCTTTTGTGGAATTAATGTTTCTAATGAGATATCCGCCAAAGATTTACGTAAAAAATTTGCAGACAATGAAGATTTTGTGCTCATCGATGTGCGTGAGCCCGAGGAGTTTGAACAATCATGTATTCCCGGTTCCACCCTGATACCGAAAGGTTTTTTCTTAGATCACAGCGCGCTCTCGGCACTTCCAGCCGATAAAGAGATTATTCTTCATTGTCGTTCTGGAATTAGATCTGCTGAATGCCTTGAAATAATTCAAGGTGCTGGTTTTACAAACTCACGCCATTTAGGTGGAGGAATACTTGCATGGGAGAAGCTATGAAGAGTTCATATGAAGGTTATCGAATTCTCTTAGTTCATGCTCATCCTGATGACGAAACTATTAACAATGGCGCAACGATGGCCCTTTATGCCGCTCTCGGTGCAAAAGTAACTTTAGTAACATGCACACGCGGAGAAGAAGGTGAAGTCTTAGTTCCAGGATTGTCACACTTAGCTAGCAGCCACAATGATCAGCTAGGAAAACATCGTGAGATTGAACTAGCTAATGCCATGAAAGCCCTCGGAATAAATGATTTTAGATTTCTAGGAAATTACCGCGATAGCGGAATGATGGATACACCGCCAAATAATCGTCCCGATGTTTTCTGGCAAGCAGATTTAGATACTGCAGCAGGTCAACTTGTTGAAATAATCGAAGAGATACAGCCGCATATTTTAATTACTTACGATGAAATTGGTGGCTATGGTCACCCAGACCATATTCAGGCCCACCGTGTTGCAATGAGAGCTAGTGAACTTTCTACGTGGCAGATTCAAAAAATTTACTGGAACACAATGCCAAAATCTGTTCTTGCAGAGGGAATGGCCAAGATGAAAGAAATTGGCTCAGATTTTTTTGGTGCAGAAAGCGTCGATGATCTTCCATTTGCTAAGGATGATGCCTTAGTTTCAACTCTCATAGATGGCAATGCTTATGTTGAGGCAAAAATGGCTGCGATGAAGGCTCACGAAACACAGATTTCATTAGATGGTCCATTCTTTGCTTTATCTAACAACTTAGGTTTACAAGTATGGGGACACGAGTACTACACACTTGTTAAAGGGACAAAGTGCGAACCTTTTGACGCAGCTGGTCGTGAAAACGATTTAACTTCCGGAGTAGTTTTATAGTGCGTTATTTATATTCAGTAGCTATTGGTGCAGCTCTAGGTGCTGGATCAGTATTCATGCACGCTTCACTTGTGCCATTTGGCTTAGTTTTTGTTTTATTGGCAACGGTGGCAGGAATATGGAGCATTGGCCGTATGTGGGGTGGCAAAACTCTTCGCATAGTGGGATCAATTGCTTGGACAGTAGTTGTATTGCGTGCCGGGTTTCCAGGAATTAATGATGAGTACCTCATTGAAGGTACAGCCGTGGGTATTTCACTAATTAATGTGGGCTTTATGGCTTTGGTTTTAGCAATTCTTCTTCCTGCTTAACGCCATTGCCAATCTTGCCCCTCGGCAGAATCTTTAATTTCAAGGCCCGTTAATTCAAGTTTGATGCGTAAAGCATCGCTATCGCCCCAGCGCTTTTCTTTTCTGGCGTTGATACGCAATTCAAGTAATTCTACTTGTTCACTCGTCAAAGCTTTTTCTGACTCTACTCGATCTAAATCTAAACCTAAGATTTTATCTGCAAATAGAAATCGAGATGCTTGATCTGGTAAATCCTCATTTTTTTCAACATTTCGTAAGTATTGAATCGCACGAGGAGTATCCAAATCATTATCAATGATTGCCAAGAACTCTAAATCTGTGACGATTTCATGTTGATTCCAGACTTTGATTTTCTTTCGCCATCGTTTGAGGAGCGCATCTGCAGCTTCAATTGCTGCCCATGTTAAATCCATCTGGGATCGGTAGCGATTTTCCAAAAAGCATAATCTGACTGCAAGCGGATCCAAACCTCTATCAATCACATCTTGAAGAAGCACCACATTTCCTGCACTTTTTGACATCTTTCGGCCTTCAAAAAGCAGATGTTCTCCATGCAGCCATAGATCTACGCTCTCTTTACCCGTAATTGCATTTGATTGGGCCCGTTCATTTTCATGATGCGGAAAACGTAGATCAATACCACCAACATGGACGTTGATATGAGAATCAAGGTAATGAAGTGACATTGCAGAACATTCAATATGCCAGCCAGGAAAGCCCGGACCCCACGGTGAATCCCAAATCATTTCACTGCGAGAACCCGCTGCTTTCCACAACGCCCAGTCAGCATGAAATCTTTTCGCACCGTCTTCGCTGTATTCATATCGATGTCCTGGCTTAAGTTCATCCAGTCGATTTCCGCTTATCGCTCCATAACTTTCTACACTCCGTGCATCAAAATAAACAGAACCGTCAGCGCCTACGTATGCGAAATCTTTCTCAATTAGTTGAGCAATCATTGCCAACATGAGTTCGATTGATTCACTTGCGCGGGGGAACTTATCGGCAGGTTTAACATTTAAGCGGTTTAGGTCAATATGAAATCTTTCTTCATATTTACGGGCAACGGCAAAAGGGTCGATGGATTCAGTTTTTGCCTGGGCAAGCATCTTGTCTTCGGTCTCAAAATCATCTGACATGTGACCGACGTCTGTAATATTTTGGATAAGTTCTACAGTGTTACCGTGCGACTCAAGCACTCTGCGGACTAAATCAGATAATAAAAATGTTCTTAAATTTCCTACATGTGCGTCCCTGTACACCGTTGGCCCACAGCAATACATTGTTGTTTTACCAAGTGTTGAGGTAACCGGCATAGTTTTTCGTGCTGCCGTGTCATATAGAGAAAGGCTCACTTTTTTTCGATCACTTCTTTCCACAGTGCAATCTCATCATGTGAAAATTCAATGAGCTTGCCGTGGCGATTTCGAAGAGTGATGGGCGATTCAAGATATCCAACAATGTCTCGAAAACCACCCTCTGGATCATGTAACCGAACGGTGACCCGCTTGCCAATAAGGCCGGCAAATGTGGCTTCCAGAGCATGGGACATGGCTCAACGATAAACCTTCACATCAAATATCGCCTTAGGAGAGCCGATGCGATTAGAATCGGAGCCGCTGGTAACTTTTATTTCTTACGGAGGCAAGTCGTGACTTATGTGATCGCCGAACCATGTGTCGATGTCAAAGATAAATCCTGCATCGCTGAATGTCCTGTGGACTGCATTTATGAAGGCGATCGCATGCTCTATATCCAGGCCGATGAATGCGTAGATTGCGGTGCTTGCGAGCCAGTCTGCCCCGTAGAAGCGATTTATTATGAAGACGATGTTCCACCACAGTGGAAAGGGTTTTCAAAAGTTAACACTGAGTTTTTCGTTGAAATTGGCTCACCTGGGGGAGCAGCTAAAGTCGGTGCAACCGGCACTGACCACGAATTTGTAAAAGCTCTTCCTCCTAAGAGCGAGTAACTCTTCTTGCGCTCTTCACTCCCAGATTTTCCCTGGGATGCACTTGCCCCATATGGAGATAAAGCGCGCTTGCACCCCGACGGAATTATTGATCTATCTGAAGGAACTCCCGTTGATTCAACTCCAGAGTTTATTCAAGAAGCGTTTCGCGCAGCGTCTAATTCACCAAGCTATCCGCTAACAGCAGGCACGGCAGAACTTCGAGCAACGATTAAAGAGTGGGCGACTACGCACCTTGGTGCAACTGGTGATTTTGATGTCTTGCCCCTGATTGGTTCAAAAGAATTAGTTGCTTGGTTGCCTACTATTTTGGAATCAAAGAAGGTTCTGATTCCAGAGATTGCTTATCCCACATATCACGTTGGTGCGTTGATTGCACAAGCACAATCTGTCCCAGTTGAAATTGATGCCACTAGTTGGCCTGCAGCTGATTTAGCGTGGATGAACTCACCTTCGAATCCAACCGGGAGAGTTCATACAGCCCAAGAGATTTCGGCATGCATTGAGTGGGCACGTAAGAATAATGCAGTTCTAATTTCGGACGAGTGCTACTTCGAATTTGATCACACGGCAACCTCAACGTCGATAATGGCATTAACTGCAGGAAATAACACGAATATCCTGGCAGTTCATTCACTTTCAAAGCGTTCATCGATGGCTGGTTATCGTGCGGCTTTTTTAATTGGAGATTCTCAATTAATCGCAAAAATTCGCGAATTACGAAAGCATGCTGGAATGATCGTTGGACTTCCAGTACAAAAAGCAATGTCCGTTGCACTGAAAGACGATCTCCATGTTGCCGAACAACGCCGGCGATATAACGCCCGACGTGATGCACTACGTCCAGCCCTTGAAGCATGCGGATTCAGAATCGAATTTAGTAATGCGGGGCTTTATATCTGGTGCACTCGTAATGAAGATGCATGGCTAAGCGTTGATTGGTTAGCAGCTCGCGGAATCTTGGCAACGCCAGGTAGTTTTTATGGTGACAAAGGTAAAAACCACATCCGTATAGCTTTAACTGCCACCGATGCCGCGATCAATCAAGCAGCTACCCGTTTAAAGGGTTAAGAAATGGCTGTTGGAATCCTGCTGGTTGGTGGCTTTGGTACACGCCTGATGCCACTAACGAAAAACACACCAAAACCAATGCTCACTGTTGCAGGTTTGCCCGTAACAGAACATCAATTAGCGATGGCAAAAAAAGCTGGAATAACGACGATTGTTCTTGCCACATCCTACTTATCGGAAGTTTTCATTCCATATTTTGGAGATGGATCCAAGTGGGGCATGAACCTGCTTTATGCCGTAGAAAAGGAACCGTTAGGCACAGGTGGTGCTATCCGAAATGCGGCCAAGCTTTTAACTGGCGATGAATCTATTGTTGTTTTTAATGGAGATGTTCTGAGTTCTCATAATTTGTCACAACAAATACAAGAACATGAGGCCAATAACGCAGATGTGACATTGCACTTAACGTCAGTTGAGGATGCACGAGCTTATGGGTGCGTACCAACGGATTCTGATGGGCGGGTCACGGCTTTCTTAGAAAAAATGGATAAGCCAGTAACCAATACCATCAATGCAGGTTGTTATGTTTTTAAAGCATCAGTTGTGAAAGCAATTCCAGAAAACACTGTAATTAGTGTCGAACGTCAAACATTTCCTGAGTTAGTGGAAAAGCACGGAAAAGTATGTGGTTTTATTGATGATTCCTATTGGCTAGATATTGGAACACCTAAGGCTTTATTGAAAGGCTCAATAGATTTAGTGTGCGGTGCGGCGCAGGCATTGGCATTAACGCCACAGAACGTTGCAAGCCACTCACCACAATCATTAATCATGAAAGGTGCGCTCGTTGATCCAACCGCCACCATTGATGGTGGCAGCTCTATTGCTAGCGGGGCTGTAATTGGTGCAGGAGCACGCATCACTAGGTCAATCGTTGAGGCCGAAGCCAGAATTGGAAATGGCGCAGTCGTCACCAATTCATTTGTTGCTGCGGGCGCCGAAATTGCTGATTCGGCTCAAATAGCCACATCTTTTGTGACAAATCTCCAAATAATTCCAATTCCACAGTAGTTTGAGCGTGAATATCCCTAAACGTGGGGGTACCCGCGCTTGACTTATTCGACTTACACGCGTGTAATTCACTCCTAAGTAAGTCTTTTCCATGAGGGATGAGACCTGATGTATTCAAGGAGAATCGACTATGCCGATTAAACCTGAAGCCACGAACTCCCCAACCCCCACGACTGGCCCAAAGATCACACTAGAGACTGGCGAGAGTATTGAACTCTCTTGGCAGGAACGCGCACTGTGCGCTCAAACAGATCCAGAAGCTTTCTTCCCTGAAAAAGGCGGATCAACTCGCGAAGCAAAACGAGTCTGCCTTTCTTGCGATGTTCGTTCAGAGTGCTTGGAATATGCACTTGCACATGACGAACGTTTTGGAATTTGGGGCGGACTATCAGAGCGCGAACGTCGTCGCTTAAAGCGCCGTTCTGCGTAATTTTTTAATCCCAACTCTTTAAGAGATGGTGGTTTTGTTGTGGCAATAATAGATAGACACTCAGTCACTGCAATTGTTGTAACTCACGACGGTGAAACTTGGTTGCCAGCTGTTGTTGCAGCTCTAGCTTCGCAAACGCGCCCTTTAGATCAAATGATTGCAGTTGATACAGATTCACAAGATTCATCAATAAAACTTCTAAAATCTGCGCGCATCCCAATTATTTCGGCAGAACGCGATTGCGGATTTGGTGATGCAGTTGCGCTCGCAGTAGAAAAATTACCGCCATATATTGAAGGTAGCAGTGAATGGATTTGGTTAATTCATGATGACAGTGCGCCCGCGCCTACTGCGTTAGAAAAACTACTTGAGGCAGTTGAAGATCGTCCACAAGTAGCAATGGTTGGTCCAAAACTTCTTGGTTGGCACGATCGCACACATTTGCTTGAAGCAGGTGTAAGTATTGCTGGAAATGGTGCGAGATGGACAGGTTTAGAAACATATGAGTACGACCAAGGGCAACATGATGGAATTCATGACGTCTTATCTGTGAGCACTGCAGGAGCATTAATTCGGCGTGATGTATTTGAAGAAATAGGTGGCTTTGATTCAAACCTCTCGTTATTTCGAGATGACATAGATTTTGGTTGGCGGGCACGTGTTGCAGGTTATGCTGTCATTGCAAATACCGAAGCAGTTGCATATCACGCACAAGCCGCAGCTTCTGAGCGTCGCAGCGTTGATGTTGACGGAGCATTCCTGCACCGCCCGCTACTACTTGATCGTCGCAATGCAGCCTATGTTCTACTCGCAAACTCATCGTGGTGGATGATTCCATGGCTTAGCGTTCAACTCTTGAGTTCAGCAATGGCACGTGCTCTCGGATTTTTAATTGCAAAGCTGCCTGGATATGCTTCAGATGAACTGTTGGCTGTTGCAACATTAATTATCAGACCTACTGAAATCTTTAAGGCCCGTAAATTCAGAAAAACAAAACGTTTAGTTTCCGCCCGCGTAATTTCTCCTTACATTCCTCCCCGTTGGTCACAGTTACGATTATCAACTTCTGGAGCGGCTGAAGCTATTAGGGCGAAAATTATTCCAGTCGTCGAAAGCACTTCTGTCTCAGTTCTTAATTCTCTTGAAGAAGAAGATCTACTAGTTCCTACAAAGAAGTACCAGTGGCGAAATTTATTAAAAAATCCAGAGATTTTTGGATACTTGTTACTCGGATTAGTAACACTGATTGCATCAAGAAATCGCTTGGGTGCACTCATCGGTGGAGCACTTCCAGCTTCTCCCAGTGGCGCCCGAGATCTCTGGCGAACTTATTTTGAGTCCTGGCATCAGGTAGGCATGGGTAGTTCACATGCTTCACCGCCATGGATTGCGGTAGTTGCTCTTTCTTCAATCATTGTTCTTGGAAAAATACCCTTTCTTATTACTACTTTCTTTCTTACTGCTCCGCTATTTATCATGTGGTCAGCCCAGTGCTATCTACGCAGATTGTCGAAAAATCCATACATTACGATTCCTTCGAGTTTTCTCTATGCAATCTCACCGGTTGCCTTGGCTTCAGTCAATTCAGGGCGGCTAGCCACTTTGGTGGCGCTAATTATTGCTCCACAAATCCCGATTATTTTAACTCACTGGAATGAAGTTGAAAAAAATAGTTGGCGCAGAATTTACGTGTTAACAATTTTGCTTGCTGTTCTCAGTTCATTTACTTTGGTTATAACGGTACTGAGCCTAGGATTTATTGGCTTTGCAATCCTGCGCGACTATCAACTAAAACTTGATAAGCCGTTATTTTTAAGCCGCCTCTATAAGCGACTTACTCTTTTGCTTTTTCCATTCGTATTAGTTGCACCGTATTCAATTGAGGCTTTAGCTCGTCCCGCACGGTTTCTAGTAGAACCAGGCTTGTTACTCTCAGGAGGAACTCCTGAGTTAGTAATATTTGGAAACCCTGGAGGGCAAGGCGCACTTCCTGTTTGGGCGATTAGTCCAATAGTGCTGATCTTAATTATTGCGCTGTTCTCATCTTCTTCGGTGAAATCAATTGCACAGGTTGGCATTGCTTTCCTATGTGCAGCTATTTTATTTTCCTCACTCTCTATTAACGCACATGGAAGCGGTTCCAGTACGAAAGTATGGGTAGGAACATTCTTGGTTGGAGCGACTTTGGCAGCAGTTGCGGCAGGCGTGATAATTCTTGATCGCTTACGAGGCGAACTCATTGTTAGCAATATCCACTACCGCCATATTTTGGCTGGACTCTTACTATTCATAACTTCTCTCTATGCAATCACAAGTATTGGGTGGTCGATTTCAACTGGTGCAGATTCACCCGTTCAGAGTAATTTGAAAACAGTTATGCCAGCCTTTCTGACAGCTGAGGCGGATACTAAGACTTTAGTTTTACGTGAAGTTGGTTCACAAGGTGAAAAAACTATTCAGTATTACATCTCAAGAGGCTCTGATATTTCACTTGGTCAACCTGATGTTGCACCGGGGCAAGTTCGTGAAATCGAAATTGCTGCTCAGCAAATCATTGATGGCTCCGGAATTCTGAGTAGTCAGGCTCTTTCAAACTATGGAATCAAATACGTGTTTGTTAAAAATCCATTTGATCGCAATGTCATTAGGACAATTGACGGTCTAGGAGGCTTTGCGCGATCATCGTCGACATCTGCTGGAATAGTGTGGCGAGTTTCCGGCGTGACTGGACGAATCATTTTTACTGCTAAAGATGGTACGCGTTCTCTATTAGATGCAGGTGAGATTGGTACGCGTACTAATGTCAGTGGTCCTGGAACGATAACTCTTACTGAAACTTTTGATCGCTCATGGCAGGTATTAGAAAATGGATATCGTTTAGAGCGAGTGATAGATGAACATGGGTTGCCACGTTTTCAAGTACTGGAATCTGGAGAAATTTCTCTTTTGCACGATGGAACAATCAGACGTGGCTGGCTTTCCTTTGGACTCATTGCCTGGATAGTTGTTGTGGTTTTGGCGCTCCCTGCCGGACGCAGAAAACGTGAAATATCGGACAAGGAGTTGGCATGAAATATAAAGCTCCAGTTTCTTTTATAGCAGCATTAATTGCATGTTTTCTTGTAGCGACAGGTTTCAACGTCGCCGTTCAATCAAACTCCTACTCAGAAACCTATCCAGCAGTTGTTTGCCCACCGACTTTAAATGGTTTGAATTCACAAATCTCAATCTCCTCAGGCAAAACCCAATATCAGCGACTTCAAAATAGAAGTAGCAAAACTCTTCCATTTAAAACATTACGCTTTCCAGTAAGTAAAGATTCTTTAGTAATTTCTGCAGAAGGCGTGACACCTGTAATTTGGCAAAGCCGATCTGGAAGTTGGGCAGGTGGCACGATTTGTTCAGGTCCAGTAGCTTCACAGTGGTTTGTAGGTGGAAGCGCAAATGTAACAACTCGGGGCCGCTTGGTGCTGACAAACAGTGGCCTAAGCGATGCAATCGTGGACATTCAAAGTTATTCAGAAAATGGCAAACAACCGATTAAGTCAGTTAATTTAAATTCAAAGAGTTTCATGCAACTCTCACTTGATTCTCTTGCCCCCGGAGATAAATCTTTAACAATCCAGGTGGTTCCCCGATCTGGACGTGTTAATTCATTTGTAATTGATGAGCAAGGCGCTGGGCTACGTGCGCTGGGTGGTGATTTTGTGAATTCCTATACAAAACCGACTACCAGCATTGTTATTCCAGCTATCCCAAATCAACTTCCTAAAAAGGGTCAAAAGACTTCTTCCTCTCACACGTTGCGAATTCTTTCTCCTGGAGAAGTGGACACAAATTTCACGGTAGAAGTTTTATCGGCTGATGGCCGGTTCACACCTGTGGGATTGAATTCTCGAAGAATTACTGCTGGGGTAGTGAGTGAGTTTTCATTAACTCCCAATATTTCTGCCAGCGCATTTGCTGTTCGGATTACATCACCTGATCCGATAGTCGCGGCAATTTCATCTTCAGTGACAATTAGTGGCCACAAAGACTTTGTTTGGAGTACAGCAACCCCAGAGCTCATGCCCATGACAATTGCCATTACTGGGCTATCACCACTCATTGCTTTTACAGGGGATTCAATAGCAGTAAGAGTTGAAGCAACATTAATTAATGGCAAGAAAGTACGGAAAGCTATTAATGGAACGGACATTGCTACTTGGCGCGCACCAGCTAATGCCAGATCGATGACTATTGTTTCGACTAGTAAGAAGGTTTTTGCTGGTGCACTCGTAGCCTCAAGTAACGGTTATGGTTTCTTCCCAATTGAAAATGGCAGCGTGCTCACCAAAGTGGAAGTTCCAAATTCAAACATTCGCGTACTAAATCCCTAAAAAATAGCGCCGAGCCCACTAATGTTCTTGTTATGAAGTCACAGGCCCATGTCGGACGAGGTTGCTCTCGTGTGGGTTGTCGTTCTATCGCAACGATGACATTGACTTATATTTATGCAGAGTCAACTGCCGTAGTTGGCCCCTTAGCTACATTCTCAGAACCACATGCATACGATTTGTGCGCTGTCCATGGCGAACGTTTAAAAGTTCCACATGGTTGGAATGTAATAAAACAAGAGTTAACAGGTAATGAACCTGGGCCATCTGATGATGACCTAATGGCAATTGCCGATGCAGTAAGAGAAGTGGCGCAGCGCAGTGACGAAGAAGCGCAAACGCCAAGTCATGAAACTGTTCAAACTGCTATTGGGCGCCGGGGTCATTTACGAGCCGTACCTTCTTAGGAGTTGCTTAATGGCACAAGAGATTGCCGATATTTTTAAGGCTTACGACATCCGAGGACTAGTTGATTCACAAATTACTCCGGATTTTACTTTTGCAACCGGACTTGCTTTTGCTCGATTTCTTCAACAAGAGCGCGAACCCGCAACAATTGTTATCGGTGAAGATATGCGTGCATCTTCACCAGGACTTGCTGATGCATTTTCAGCTGGAGTAACTTCACTAGGCATGGATGTAATCCGTATCGGTCTAGCATCAACTGACATGTTGTATTTCGCATCAGGTAAATTGGGATTACCAGGGGCAATGTTCACAGCCAGCCATAATCCAGCGCAATACAACGGAATAAAACTATGTCTAAGTGGTGCGCGCCCGGTTGGAAAAGAATCAGGGCTACTCACCATTGAAAATTTTGTGCGCCAAGGCTCGCCACTTCAGATTCGATCTATTGGAGTTGAAACCGAGCGCAATATGCTCGAAGAGTATGTGGATCATTTATTGAACCTGGTTGATCTCTCTGAAATTCGCCCGCTTAAAATTGTTGTGGACGCAGGAAATGGAATGGCCGGGCATACCGCTCCAGCGATATTTTCTAGGCTTAACTGCGAAATGATTCCTTTGTATTTCGAGCTTGATGGAACCTTTCCAAACCACGAAGCTAATCCAATTGAAGAGAAAAACCTTCGGGATTTACAAAAGGCAGTCTTAAAGCACAAAGCGGATTTAGGCCTTGCATTTGATGGTGATGCAGATCGTTGTTTCATTGTTGATGAAAAAGCTAACGCAATTAATCCATCGGATTTAACCGCCCTTATTGCAGAGCGCGAATTACTCAAGCATCCGGGTTCCACAATAATTTATAACTTAATTTCATCGCGAGCAGTGCTCGAAGTTATAGAAGAGAATGGTGGAGTGGGACTTCGCAGTCGTGTTGGACACTCTTACATCAAAAAAATGATGGCCGATAGCAAAGCAATTTTTGGCGGTGAACACTCAGGGCACTTTTATTTTGATGAGTTTTGGCGAGCAGATTCTGGAGCCTTAGCTGCCCTTCATGCTATTGCAGCTCTTGGTGAATCAAAGAAATCAATGTCTGCAATTTTGAAGCCGTATCAGCGCTACGTTCTAAGTGGTGAAATTAATTCAAAAGTTTCTGATGCCGCAGCAGCCAGTGAATTGGTCGAAGCGAGCTACATCAATGAAAAGGGTGTGACTATTGATCACCTAGATGGACTGACCGTTAATGGTGATACATGGTGGTTTAATCTGCGTCCATCTAATACCGAGCCTTTGCTTCGCCTTAACGTAGAAGCCAAGACAACTGCCCGTATGGAGAAGATACGTGATGAGGTTCTTGCCTTAATTCGAGGCTAAGTACGCGTCTTCATTACTCGCTTTAGGCGTAGGGGCAGTAACCTATGCTCCTGACCGCAGTCGATAAAGGAGCTTTTCGTGAACGTACCTGTTACCTCAACTCTTCCAAAACACGACATCGCAGATGCATCCCTTGCAGCACAGGGACGTATGCGCATTGAGTGGGCCGAGCGCAATATGCCTGTGCTTGCTCAAATCCGTGAGCGTTTCGAAAAATCTCAACCATTTGCTGGAGTGCGAATCTCTGCATGTATGCACGTAACAACCGAGACAGCTAACTTAATGCGCGTTCTAAAAGCTGGTGGCGCTGAAATCGCACTGTGCGCATCAAATCCACTTTCAACTCAAGATGACACAGCTGCAGCTCTAGTCCATGAATATGGAATCTCTGTTTTTGCACGAAATGCAGTTGATCGTGATGGCTATTACAAGCACATCAACGCATCACTTGATATCGAACCGCACCAAGTTTTTGATGATGGTTGCGATCTTGTAAATACTCTTCACACAACTCGCAAAGAATTAATTCCAAATATCGCTGGCGGATGCGAAGAAACAACTACTGGTGTTATTCGTCTGAACCAGATGGCAAAAGATGGAGCGCTTCAGTTCCCAATGATTGCTGTCAATGACACTGACACCAAGCACATGTTTGATAACCGTTACGGAACTGGTCAATCCACTCTTGACGCAGTATTTCGTTCGACTAACTTCTTACTAGCTGGTCGCATTCTTGTTGTAGCTGGTTTTGGTTATTGCGGTAAGGGAGTTGCAGAGCGCGCTAAGGGAATGGGCGCTGATGTAATCGTTACTGAAATTGATCCAACTAAAGCACTTGATGCCATGATGCAAGGCTTCCGTGTTATGCCTATGGCAGATGCTGCCAAGGTTGGCGATGTCTTCATTACTGTCACTGGTAACCGTGACGTATTACGCGATGAGCACTTTGCTGTTATGAAGGATGGCGCAATCATGGCTAACTCAGGCCACTTTGATATTGAAATCGATGTTGCTTGGCTAGAACAACATGCAGTTAAGAAGAATGCAAAGATGCGTCACCAGACTGATGAATACGTCATGGCTGATGGTCGTCGCCTACTTCTTCTTGCTGAAGGCCGTTTAGTTAACCTTGGCGCTGCCGAAGGCCACCCTGCATCTGTAATGGATATGTCTTTCTCTGATCAGGCTCTAACTGCCGAATATCTTGTAAAGGAAGCTAAGAACTTGAAGGCTGGAGTTCACAATGTTCCTACTTACATCGATAAGGAAGTTGCTAGCTTAAAGTTGAAGAGCATGGGTGGATTAATCGATGTTCTTACACCAGCACAAGATATGTACTTGAACTCTTGGGAGCACGGTAGCTAATGACATTGGTTATGGTCGTCGATGACGACCAGGACCTTGCCGAAATGCTCGGCATTGTTTTAACCGGTGCAGGTATTGATGTAGACCTCGTAAGTCGC
>CAESAH010000008.1_pt1 | contig 37870 bp, 41 predicted proteins | sample 7263611 | NCBI WGS metagenome assembly CAESAH01 (sample SAMEA6814118, study PRJEB35770) | freshwater metagenome | biome: Freshwater; feature: Freshwater reservoir; material: water | place: Czech Republic | collected 2017-07-26 | depth 30m m | reverse complement strand
GCATTTCGTTCGTGAATCAGACGTAGGCCAATCAGAGTTAAATCTGGCTCATGATGGTCAATTGTTTCTGAAACACCAATAATCAACGGGGCTAAACCGCCTGTAGCGATAACTGTTGGCGCCGCTGAATAGCTTTCAAGAAGTTCGGCCGAAATTCGATCAACTAATCCATCTACTTGGCCCGCAAATCCAAAGATAGTTCCAGATTGCAGAGCTTCAACCGTATTTTTACCAATAACATTTTTTGGGCGAACTAATTCAACTTTACGCAACTGTGCAGCACGAGCAGCAAGTGCATCAACTGAGATTTCGATTCCAGGTGCCAGGGCTCCACCTAAAAATTCGCCCTTGGGTGAGACAACATCGAGATTAGTTGAGGTACCAAAATCAACAACAATTGCAGGCCCACCAAAAAGAGTGTGTGCGGCAAGGGTATTAACGATGCGATCTGCACCGATTTCTTTTGGATTATCAACTAGTAAGGGGACACCTGTTTTGATTCCAGGTTCCACAATTGTCACTCTGATATCTGAAAAATAATCATCAATCATCGAGCGAAGTTCGCGAAGGGTTGCAGGCACAGTTGAGCAGACTGATAATCCAGTAATTTCATGGCCCTCTACTAGTGAACGGTATTGCAACCAAAGTTCATCGGCAGTGCTTCGAGGATCGGTCTTAACGCGCCATGAACGTGCAAGTTCGGTGCCGTTGAAAACTCCAAGCACAGTATTTGTATTACCAACATCGATTGTAAGCAACATTTAGACTCCCATTTTCATATTGTCAATCAAGCGAACACCATCAATCCAGCCAGCGATAATCCCGCGCTTATTGCGAACGTCATCGGTGGCAATTTCAAAAGTATCTTCATCAATAATCGTTGCGTAATCTTTTTTAAATCCGGCTTCGGTTGAAAGCGTTGTATCCATTACTTCTTGCGCAATCGCAATTGTTGGGGCTAGGCGCGCAGCTGCCAATGCGCGGTGAATAACGTTTGCACTTACCCGGCCTTGTTCGGTTAGGCGCACATTGCGTGACGAAAGAGCAAGACCATCAAATTCGCGCACAGTCGGTACGCCAATAATTTCCACCGTACTTTTCATCGCTTTGATAATTGCTAGCTGTTGAAAATCTTTCTCGCCAAACACGGCCGTCGCAGGTTTAACGATTTCAAACAAGCGATTCACAACGGTTACAACACCATCAAAATGTTCCGGGCGTGCATGACCTTCAAATAAACTACCTAACGAACCTGCGCTCAACTTCTTGATTTCACCTGGATAAATCTCTTCATAATCAGGCATCCAAACTTCTGTGGCTCCTGCCAGAGTTGCTAATTGGATATCTCTCTCAGGACTGCGCGGATATTTTTCAAGATCATCTTTATTTTCAAATTGAAGCGGGTTAATAAAAATACTCACAACAACTTCTTTGCTCATACTGCGCGCACGTTTAATCAACGCTTGGTGGCCTTTATGCAAGGCGCCCATAGTCGGCACTAATACAGTCATCGTGTGGCTCCAGTCCTTTCAGGTACCGGGCAAGATATGGCTAAGTTTAGGGTTACTTAGGCAATTGCTCCAAAAGCTGCGCAATTTTCCCATGCGTAATCAGTATTGCTTCAGGTTCAATCTCATGCCAAGGCTCTAAAACAAAGCGTCGCTCATGTGCTCGGGGATGTGGAAGTTGGAGCTCGTCACTAGCACTGAGCAATGATCCATATTGAATGAGATCTAGATCAATAGTTCGTGGACCCCACTGCTCAATGCGTTCGCGGCCCATTGATTTTTCGATTCCATGCAAAAGTGCAAGTAATTCAACTGCCGGCAAATCACTTTCAACAATACACACAGCATTTAAGTAATCAGGTTGTTCGGGGCCGCCCACTGGAGCAGTTGAATAATATGAAGATACTTCTAGAAACTCTGTGGCTTCTTTTAATAAGGCAATAGCTAAATCTAAATTTTCTTTCGGATCACCAATATTTGCCCCAAGGGCAATAACTGCTTTCATCGCGTACGAGTGACCTGCACAGCGATATCTTTTAAAACCGCAGTGACTGGTGCTTGTGGTTTATGAACTGTCACAGTCACAGCAGATACTTTGGTGTGTGCCTTAAGAATGCTCTCTGCGATTCGCCCAGCTAATTTTTCAATCAGATTTACGGGATCCGAAGTAATATGTGTGAAAACTGAATCCGTAATCTCGCCATAGTTCACTGTGTCTTCAATTAGATCGCTACGTGAAGCCGGTGCTAAATCAACAGTCAGCGCAACATCAACATAAAAATCCTGTCCATCGCGGCGTTCATGTTCAAATAATCCGTGATAGCCAAAACCATGTATCCCGGTTAGAAATATCTGATCGCTCATACTTTCAACGCATCCTTATGTGACTTCACAGAATGAACTCTAACTCCCCAAATGCCAGAAGTAGATAGGCGTTTGGTCAGCCGGATAGTTGCCGCCTCACGTTCATCAGGATTATCTCCCCCTAGAAAACGTTTGCGTGAAGCCCCGATTAATACTGGATAACCCATTGCCACAAATTGATCGATGGAATCGATGATGTCCCAGTTGTGTTGGGCATCTTTAGCAAAACCAAGACCCGGATCAATAATTAATTTGTCCTTAGTAATTCCAGCATCTAAGGCAGCACTAATACGTTCTTGAAGTTCGGAAATCACATCCTTAACGACATCGTCATAAACAGCTAAAGAGTTCATATCTTTTGAATGTCCGCGCCAGTGCATGGCAATATATGGAGCCTGCAGCTGTGCTGCGGTAGTTAACATCCCTGGATCAGCTAATCCCCCACTGACATCATTAATTATCTGCGCGCCAGCTTCAATCGCAGCTTTAGCCGTACTTGCGCGCATGGTGTCGATACTTATGCGCACACCGCTTTTAGCTAACTCTTTAATAACTGGAATTACACGACCAAACTCTTCTGCTTCAGATACACGTTCGGCACCAGGTTTAGTTGATTCACCACCGATATCAATAATGTCCACACCTTCTGCCAACATTTCATGGGCACGATGAACTGCTGCTTCAAAATCATTGTGGCGTCCACCATCGGCAAATGAATCAGGTGTGACATTCAAAATTCCCATGACAATCATGGTGATTACCGATTTGTAATTAAGCTAATCGCTTCAGCACGTGTAACAGTATTTTGTAGAACCCCACGTACAGCACTTGTTGTAGTGCGAGCATGAGATTTTTTAACTCCACGCATCGACATACATAGGTGTTCGCAATCAATAATCACAATTACACCTAGTGGATTCAAAATATTAACCATCGCATCAGCAATCTGTGTAGTCAGTCGCTCTTGAACTTGTGGTCTGCGTGAATACATATCAACTAAACGTGCAATCTTTGAAAGTCCAGTAATTTTTCCGCTGGGGATATAACCAACGTGTGCCACACCATGGAAAGGTGTTAAGTGGTGTTCGCAATGCGAAAAGATTTCAATGTCGCGCACAATTACTAGCTCTTCATGCCCAATATCAAAAGTTGTAGTTAGAACATCTTCGGGTGATTGCCACAAACCTTCAAAGTTTTCCTTCATTGCACGTGCAACACGTGCCGGAGTTTCCTTAAGACCTTCGCGATCTGGATCCTCACCTAGAGCCAATAAAAGTTCACGTACTGCTTTCTCGGCGCGCTCTTGGTCGTAAGGACCCTTAGCGCGACCATCAGTGACGGAAACTTTACTTATCGTCACTTGTTGCCTTCTTCCGGCGAGTTGGCTTCTTAACTTCCTCGACAACTTCTACGACGCGCTCTGGAACATCAACTGGTGGTTGTTCTGAAGGAATTCGTGTTGGTGAACCTGTCCAAGCTGGACGTGGTGTTACTGCGCGCACCTTCTTAAAAATCGCTTCAATCTCTTCTTTATTAAGAGTTTCTTTCTCAAGAAGGACAATCACCATTTCATCCAAAATCTTGCGGTTTGCTACCAATATATCGAAGGCTTCTTGATGGGCATTCTCAATAAGCGTTCGAATTTCACGGTCAACAACTGCCGCAATATTTTCAGAGTAATCACGTTGATGTCCGTAGTCGCGGCCTAAGAAAGGTTCTGAACTTGAGCCGCCTAGTTTGATTGCACCAATTGCTTCTGTCATTCCATATTGAGTGACCATCGCGCGCGCAAGAGCAGTAGCTTTTTCAATATCGTTTGATGCACCCGTTGATGGGTCATGGAAAATTAACTCTTCGGCAGCTCGCCCACCTAGTGAATACGCTAATTGGTCGAGTAATTCGTTGCGAGTAGTTGAGTACTTATCTTCATCGGGTAGAACCATTGTGTAACCAAGTGCTCGACCACGAGGCATGATTGTAATTTTGTGAACTGGATCCGTGTGTGGCAATGCGTGCGCCACAAGTGCGTGCCCGGCTTCGTGATAAGCCGTCACTCGGCGCTCAGAATCGCTCATAATTCTTGACTTGCGCTGTGGCCCAGCCATTACCCGATCAATTGATTCATCTAACTCTTTATTACCAATAGTTTTCTTTTCTTCACGCGCAGTTAACAAAGCCGCTTCGTTCAAGACGTTAGCAAGATCTGCGCCAGTAAATCCTGGTGTACGTCGTGCATAGTCAAGTAATTTCACATCATCAGCAAGTGGTTTGTTCTTTGCGTGAACAGCAAGAATGGCTTCACGTCCCTTGAGATCTGGGCGATCAACTGCAATCTGGCGATCAAAACGTCCAGGTCGCAACAATGCTGGATCTAGAACATCTGGTCTATTTGTGGCAGCAATTAAAATGACTTTTGTATTTTCCTCAAAGCCATCCATCTCAACCAATAACTGGTTAAGTGTTTGTTCGCGCTCATCATGTCCGCCACCCATACCGGCACCACGCTGGCGACCAACTGCATCAATTTCATCAACAAAAACAATTGCTGGAGCATTCTCTTTAGCTTGGTTGAAAAGATCACGCACACGTGCGGCTCCAACACCAACAAACATTTCTACGAAATCAGAGCCAGAGATTGAATAAAACGGAACATTTGCTTCACCTGCAACTGCGCGCGCAAGAAGAGTCTTGCCTGTTCCTGGAGGGCCAAAGAGTAATACGCCCTTTGGAATCTTTGCACCGAGCACTCCGTACTTATCTGGGTTAGCAAGAAAATCCTTAATTTCTTCAAGTTCTGCGATTGCTTCATCGGCACCTGCAACATCTTTAAATGTTGTCTTTGGAACATCGTTGCTCTGAAGTTTGGCGCGCGAACGTCCAAATTGAAATACCTTATTTCCACCTTGGGCTTGACCCATCATCCAGAAGAAAAGGAAACCAATAAGTAAGAACGGAACAATCGACATCAAGAATGAAACTAATAATGATTGTGATGGAACGCGTACATTCCATCCCTTTGACGGTGGATTACCCGTTAAAGCATCTACCAGAGTTGGTTCTTGGCGGGCAACATAAGAGGCTTCAACTTTAGTTGCACCTTTAATTGTTGAACCTGATTTTAAAATTAATCTAATTTTTTGATCTTTATCAACAATCTCAGCTGATTCAACTTTCGATTGCGCGATTGCATCTAGAGCCTGAGAAGTTTCAATCTGCGTATAACGATTTCCCGCAGCACTGATCTGACCAAAAATTGAAACTGCAAAGATGGCAACGAGGATCCAGAAAAGTGGTCCACGAAGAATGCGACTAGAACGAGTTGTTGGCTTCTTTGATGGAGATTTGCCAGAAAAACTCTTCTTGATCGGACTTGTCTTTTTTGGTTTCTTAACTTCAGTCATAACTCAGATTTCTCGATTCGTTGGGGAATTAATTCTTATGAATACATGTGCTTGGCAAGCACAGCAATAAATGGAAGGTTGCGGTATTTCTCATCGAAATCAAGGCCATAACCAATAACGAAGTCACTTGGGATTTCAAAGCCAACGTATTTAACATCGACATGCACCTTTGCAGCTTCTGGCTTGCGAAGGATTGAAAGAATTTCAACGCTTCCAACACCGCGTGATTCAAGGTTTGATTTAAGCCACGAAAGTGTTAAACCTGAGTCAACAATATCTTCGACAATTAATACATTGCGGCCGGTAATGTCGCGATCTAAATCTTTAAGGATGCGCACGACACCACTTGACTTAGTGCCTGAACCATAAGAAGAAACTGCCATCCAATCCATTTCAACGTGACGTTGCAACGCACGTGAAAGATCGGCAACGGCCATTACTGCACCTTTTAGTACACCGATAAGAAGTAAATCTTTACCTTCGTAATCTTTATCAATCTGCGCAGCCATTTCTTTGATGCGCGCTTGCAAAGCTTCTTCGGTAACAATGACACGTTCGATATCGCCTACGACTGCTGCTAAATCCACGGTGCTCCTTATAGTTGGTGACGTAAGAGCGAAAGTCTGCCCGAAAATCGCTCAACCTTCACACCACCCGGCAAATGAGCGGGGCCCTGGCCATTCCACGCACAAATTAAGGCCTCAACTGCCCCTACATGCTCGGCTGTGAGCGATCCTGAGGGGGCACCGGCCGCATAGATAGCTCGGCGAATAATTCTGGAGCGAATAGCTTTAGGCAAGCCCTGTAAGTATGTGCAATCCAAATCATGAAGATCTAAACCTAAAATTTCCTGTTCGGCCCATTGATCAAGTGCATCGGCATCATCGCGAAGAATCTGTGCACTTCGTACTAACGCATCAGAAATTCCTGGACCAATTGTTTCTTCTAAAACTGGCAACGCTTGTGTGCGAACACGTACTCGTGCAAATTGTGAATCCTTATTGTGTGGATCATTCCAGGGTGTCAAACCAATTTCAGCACACGCCTGTTCAGTCTGCTCGCGGGTGATTGTAAGAAATGGTCGAATATATTTTCCATTTACTTCTGCCATGCCCGAAAGTGAACGAGTACCTGATCCCCGAGAGAGTCCTAATAAAACTGTTTCGGCTTGGTCATTGTGCGTGTGTCCTAAAAAGATTGCAGCTGCATTTAATCTATCTAATGCTTCATAACGTGCTCTGCGTGCTGAAGATTCTAGGCCGTCAGTAATTTCAACTGCAATTTTTTCAATTGTGCATTCGACACCTAAAGTTTTCATCTGTTCAACAACGGTTGCCGCTTGATCACTTGATTTATCTTGAAGTTGGTGATTAATTGTTACTGCTGATAATTGCAACGCTAGTTTTTTAACTTCCATTGAAACTGCATAAGCAAGTGCAAGCGAATCTGCGCCACCAGAAACTGCAACAACAATGCGATCACCTGCCTCCATTTTTTCTAGGAATGGTCGGACTGCACTGCGAATAGCTGGCAGCTGTGAAATCATGAGGTAAGACTAGACCCGACCACCAAATGGCATTAAGCCCTTAATGCTGTAGATATTTGAGTACAAAAGGCCCTTAGGCGTGGAGTTGGCTTCCCACATCATTCCATTTCCAGCGTAAATGGTGATGTGATGAATTGTAGAAATCGTTCCCTTGTAGGAATAGAACAAGAGATCTCCGGGCACTAAGTCATTGAGTGAAACATGCTTGGTATAGCCCGAATACAACGCTGAGTTAAGGCGATCCCAATCAGGCCACTTCAAACCTGCTGCGCGATAAGCCGCAAAAACAAGACCTGAACAGTCAAAAGTATTTGGGCCTTGAGATCCCCATACATAACGTTTGCGCGCAAGAACTTGGGCCTTAGCGTATGCAACAGCTTTATCGCGCTGTGCTTGTGTTGTCCTTACGGTTGAGCGGCCCTTGAAACCAATATCTGGCCATACATTTTTTTGGCCCGGAGTTATATCAGCTTGATTAGCTTGAGACTCTTCGAGCAAAGCCAGTTGTCGTTGTTGTTCTAGAGTTGTACGAACTTTTCTAGCATTCATTAACTCTTTCATTAATGCATCTTGAACTTTTTGTAGTTTTGCTACTTCTTTAGCTTGTTCAATTTTTGCATCATCTGCAACCTTCTTAGCAGCGGCAACTTTTTCTGTAGCTTTTTGCTGTGCAATTTTTGCTTCATCGGCCGCTTTTTTTGCTGCACGTGCGACAACTTCTGCAGCTTTAAATCGCTCAAGTGCAATTGAGTTTTTGGTTCCTAACGTACTCAAAGTGCTGAGTTGATCAATCATGTCTTGTGGACCATTCGCACTTAGTAACGGTTCAATATCACTCATGCTTCCACCCATGATGTAAGCATTTGCAGCAAGGCGACCAATAACACGACGCGCTTCAAGAACCGCGGCAGCAGTTTCGGCTGCATATTTAGCTGCGGCTTTTGCTGCAGCAACTGCAACCGCTAACTCTTTTTGAGCTTTTACATAAAGGGCAGTTGCCGCATTTGCTTTTGCAGTTAGGGTTCGCAGAGTTTGATTGGCTGCAGCCAACTTTGCCGCTTGCGCATCTGCAGCTTTTTTCTTTGCCGTCTCAACTTTTTTTGCGGCTTCAATTTCTGCAAGAGTTGGTTTTGGGGTCTTTGCCAGAGCCGGCGCTGTTGTAAGCGTCAGACCAAGAGCTAGAGCGAGTGAAATCGCTCGGTATTTTTTCAAGTTAAGACCTCCGGGGGAAGGTCTTAAGAATAAATGGCAATCCTTAGAAAACTATGGGTTTAACTGCTGGTGTCTCTAATTAGCTACATCACGGCGAACAAATAGGAATGAAGCTATCGCTGCTCCTACGGCAACATAAATTCCACCGACAAGAAGTGCATGCGAATAATCAATTCCAGCCGAACGTCCAGTTGCACTTCCACCAGAAGCGATCGCAGTGAGTTGGGCGCCAGGCAACCATTGTTCCCATGAGTTTTTTACTGCAATTAATAGATTCTCAACAATTAGTAGCCATAGAACACCTAATGAAATAGCGCTGATTGGAGAACGAAGTAACAGGCCAAGAACCATTCCGATGGTTCCAAAACCAATAACTGAGATAACGACGTTGATAAAGGTAGTAAATATTGCATGGCGGCCATCGCTACCAAACCAAAGATCAGTAGTGACTTTGGCACCTGGTGCAAGGATGACTGAAGCACCAATACTTACGACTGCAGAGAGCACAATCATTACTAATGCAAATAACTTCATTGCAATGAATTTTCCGAGCAATATTCTTAAGCGCCCAGGTTGACGAACTAATAAATTGCGAAGGGTTCCATAGGTATATTCCTGCGCTGTTTGTGCAGCAAACACACAAAGCGCGATTATTCCTAAGAACCCACCCACACTGCTGAATCCTTGAACTCCGCCAGTTGCAAGACCGAGAACTTCACGGCCAACCATGCGGCCGCGATCTGAATTACCTTGCGGAGAATCAATGAGCAAGAAAAGTAGAGAAGAAAAAAGAGCGCTAAAGAAAACAACGGCTCCCATTGTTCCGAAAAACAAAGTTGGACGGCGAAGTTTGCGAATTTCGGCAAATGCTACATTCCACATTATTTGTCACCTGTCATTTCAAAGAAGGTTTCTTCAAGGTTGGGTAGCTGTGGAGTCAACTGGGACAAGGTAATTCCTGCATCAAAGGCTGCACGATTAAATTCAACTGCCCAATCCGCTGGACCTTGGACATGAACAGCCCCATCTCGAATAACACCGTGGTGGCCAGCCTGTTCTGCAATTGCGAGTAGTTTGATTAACTCGCTCTCATTAATACTTTTAGCAATAATTACTGGCTGTTGCGCCAACATTAAGTCAGTCATTTTCCCAGTGAACACAACTTCACCTTTACGAAGCATTACTAAATAATCGCTAATTAATTCGAGTTCAGAAAGTAAGTGTGAAGAAACAAAAACTGAAGTGCCTTCATTTGCTAGCGACCTAAGTAATGCTCGAACTTCTTGGATACCTTCTGGATCTAATCCATTTGTTGGCTCATCTAACATTAACAATTTTGGATTTGGCAGCAAGGCTGCGGCAATACCTAAGCGCTGCTTCATTCCAAGTGAGTAAGTTTTAAACTTTGATTTTCCGCGATCGCCTAGGCCAACTTGTTCTAATAAACCTTGCACTCGGTCAGTAGAAAATCCACCTAGCGTTGCCAAAACATTAAGGTTTTCTTTACCGCTCAGGGCCGGATAAAAAGCTGGGCCTTCAATCATTGCGCCTACGCGTGGCAGATACTTCTCTGGGTGCTTAATGGATTCACCCAAGATTTCACCAGTGCCACCGGTCGGAGAGATAAGTCCTAACAACATTCGCATTGTTGTGGTTTTACCCGATCCATTAGGTCCAACAAAGCCACAAATAGTTCCCAGCGGGACTTCAAAGGTGGCGTGTGAGACCGCAACTTGATCCCCATATTTCTTGCTTAAATCTGTAACCGATATTGCAGTAGTGGACATGGGTGTAACTCTGCCACAATTGAGCCATGAGTAAACGACCATGGGGCCACCGCCCGCTTAATGAGCGCGAAGAACCGCAGTGGGAACTTCACCCACAAACTCATTCAGTACGCGCAGGTCTAGCTCGCTCAGGTTTTGGTGAAACTTCTGAAGCGCTCTACTTAAATAGTGGTTTTACTTATTCCTCTGCCGACGAAGCTTTCTCATCTTTTGCTGAAGAAACAGATCATTTTCTTTATAGCCGTTTTCACAATCCAACAATTGCGATGTTCGAACAGCGCCTTGCGGCAATCGAAGGCGCTGATTTCTGTGTAGCAACTGGTTCTGGAATGTCTGCAATGTTTGCTTCCCTTGCCTGCATAGTTGAGCAAGGTGACCACGTTGTTGCATCAGCTGCAATGTTTTCTTCTTGCCATGTTGTTATTACCGAATTCTTGCCAAAGTGGGGCGTGACTTTTGAGCTAGTTAAAGGAAATGACCCAGAAGTATGGGCCAAAGCTTTAAGTAAGCCAACGAAAGCAGTCTTCATTGAAACACCAAGTAATCCCCTACTTGAAATTGTAGATATTCAAATGGTCAGCGATCTTGCACACAAAGTTGGTGCAACAGTAATTGTTGATAACGTAATGGCATCTCCTATCTTGCAGAAACCATTACAACTTGGTGCAGATGTTGTTATGTATTCAGCTACAAAGCACATTGATGGCCAAGGCCGTGTCTTAGCCGGCGCGTTACTTGGTTCACGCGAATATATTTTTGAAAAGCTACTTCCTTTTGTGCGCCACACGGGACCAGCGCTTAGTGCCTTTAACGCTTGGGTTCTAGTTAAGTCATTAGAAACCATGGAAATGCGCGTTCTGCGTATGACCGAGAATGCCCAAGCCATTGCGGAATTTCTTGAAGGCCGTAAGGAAATCAAAACAGTTCGCTTTCCTGGTCTTAAATCTCACCCAGGATACGAGCTTGCTAAAAAACAGATGACCGGTGGTGGAAGCACTATAGGTATTGAGTTTGTGGGAAATCAAAAAACTGTTTTTAACTTCATGAACAAGCTCAAAGTCATTGATATTTCTAATAATTTGGGTGATAGCAAATCACTTATTACTCACCCAGCTTCGACTACACACCGCCGTCTAGCTCCAGAGGTTCAGGCCGAGATGGGGATTACAGAATCAGTACTGCGATTATCTGTTGGTTTAGAACATTCAAGTGATTTGATTAAAGATTTACATCAAGCGCTGAGCTGAGCCGCAACAAGCACTACGGAAAACAAACTTAAATAAGTAATAGACCACTGAAATATCTTTGCGGCAGTTTTACTATAAGTATCCGAACCTTCTTTTAGCGCAACTAGTTCTCGAGCAAACACAAGTCCCAGTAGAACTGTTACAACCATTGACCACAGCGGTAATCCAGCTGAGCTTATTAACCAGATTGAACACCCAATCATCATGATTGTGTGAAACCACATCTCTTTATGAACGCGGGCTTGGGTTGCAACTACTGGCAACATCGGGATTCCAGCTGCTGAATAATCATCTTTGTACTTAATTGCTAACGCCCAGAAATGCGGTGGCGTCCAAAAGAAGATAACCATAAAAAATGCCACAGCAGTTAATGAAAGTGAATTTGTTACCGCTGCCCAGCCGATCAGCACAGGCATACAACCAGCTGCACCGCCCCAAACTATATTCTGTGATGTTCTGCGCTTTAAAGCCATCGTATAAATAAGAACATAGAAAGCAATCGCAATTAAAGCTAATAACGTTGCAAGTGGTGTTGTGAAAACCCAAAACATAACTAAAGAGATAGCGCCAATTACTGTTGCAAAAAGTGCAGCATTTGTCTTACTAATAACTCCAGTGACAATTGGCCGTTTTGATGTGCGGGCCATTAATTTATCGATATCGCTTTCGATAACCATATTAAAAGCGTTAGCACTTCCAGCAGATAAGGTTCCAGCAAAAATTGTTGCAGCTACCAGTGAAAATGAAGGAAGGCCCTTAGCCGCTAAAACCATCGCCGGTAGGGTCGAGATCAAAAGGAGTTCTACTACCCGAAGCTTCATTAGATCTAGATAGCCCCGCATAGTTGTGCTCACCCGGTAAGATTACTCAACAATTCAGGCATTATTCTCAATTTTAACTCAGGCCGTTCTCAGCCATAGGGGTTACTTTTTGCTCAACGAAAGGAACACCCAATGTCACCAGACCAGAAGCCTGAATGGTTCCAAATTGCAGATGCAGATAACGCAGCATCAACTCGCAAGATCTCTAAAGGCCTGCCAATCATGGCGATCCTTGCTTTTGCCGCAATTATTGGTGTCGGAACAATCGTTGCACAAACACAGGATGAAGCTCCGGCTAATGCAACTGAAACTGTTGCTCCTGCAGTTAATTCAAATCAAAGTTCAGCACCGTCAGAAACAACTGCACCATCAACAGAAGTTATAGAAACAAAAGATTCAGCTGGATCGCTAAGTTCGTTAACCCCAGCTAAAGGATCTCAGGACAATGAATCTGTTGCTCCCACACCAGCAGTTACAAATTCACCAGTAGCACCTAAGGCAACGTCAACACCCGGAGTTTCTAATCCACTTGGGAAAAAGCCAACTGGTGGTGAACATGAAGGTAATGAACACCAAGGTAATGAGCACGAAGGCGGGGATGATGATAACGAAGGTGAAGACGACTAATTAGAGCGTTGCCGCTGATATCTCTGCAGGAATATTTGGTGCGGCAACTCTTCCTAACAATCTATCAATAGCTGCACGGGCTTTTTTTCCCGCTGCAACTCCTCGAGAAATCTCATCTGCCAAAGTTACAAAAACGTACTCGCGTCCAGTCGATTGAACATAACCTGCCAAAGTAATGGTTCCATTAAGTGACCCAGTTTTTGCACGCACCAAACCAATTGCATTGGGTGCTGTTTTTACAAACCGTGTGCGTAAAGTTCCAGAGACTCCACCAACTGGCAACGCCTCATATAGAAATGCATATTTGGGATCTTTGTGAAGTTGATAAAGAAGTTGGCCCATCATGGTGGCTGTAATTCGATTCTCTCGTGATAACCCACTTGCATCTATGGCAACTAATTTGCTGGAATCAATTCCATGTTCTTCAAGTAGTTCTGTAAAAATTTGAGCAGTGCCTTTATCATCGAATGAATATCCCGCAGCCCGCGCAGATAGTCGGCCCAATCTCTCTGCCAAATTGTTTTCACTCCACAGAAGTGTGTATTTCAATATCTCAGAAATCTGGGGTGACTGATCGCCAACGACAAATTCACCAGCATTTAGCGTGGACTCTTCATTACCTATTGGCTTAAAAATTGGATTAAAGCCACGTTGTGCCCAAAAAGCCTTAAAGTTTGCGACATCTTGGGAATACAAATTTGAATACATAACTGTGAAACCTTTTAAGGAGCCATGATTCATCTTTTTCGCAGCATTTAAAGCGTTAAAACCCAAATAGGGCAATGAAGTACGATCCATTTTATTTGCGACGTTATCGTTCAAACTTATCCACGGATCATAGCTACCTTGAATAACCAAGGTTTTTTCATTAGTGCCTAAAGAAACAGTGGTTGCCAGTCGTGATTGCAGGTCAAGGTATTTAATAGCTACAGCTCCGGAAAAGAGTTTCATTACCGATGCGGGTCTACGAGGTGAAAACGCGTTCTTCCCATAAACAACTTCGCCCGTTGTTTCATCAATCAAAATAACTGCTGGATTAGCCAGGGCTGGGGTGTGTAAGAATTCTTCAAAAACTGCTGGGATTGAAGCAGGAGAAAGCACCGCATTTGCTGGTGCTAAAGAAACTAAAGTAATGAGTGCAAGAACAAATATAAAAATACGCGTGTGCTTCAAGATGCTACTTCCACATAGAGGCGATGAGAATATTTGTAACTGTCAGCCCAATAAGTAACATCCAGGTATTCTTGGCTAACTCTGCTTTTTTCACATTTTTATAACCAATTACCAAAATCGCTATAAGAACTAATAGTTTGATTCCGTATTTTGTATGGTTAAGCGTTTCATCTGGATGAACAGTAGAAAACATTCCCACCATCGCTACTCCTGCAATGAGGGCAGTTAAACCTGCATGCAGGATTCCTGGGTTAAATTTTCTTGGGCTTTTATTCCACTGGAGTAATAAAAGAGCAAGGATCCCTACTACGCAGAGAATATGGATGACAAGTAGAACGCTGTTGATTGATGACATGCATTCAGTTTAGAGTGCCTCTATGTCTTCTCCAACAACCCCAGCCTCTATTGGACCGGGTGAATTTTTCCCAGTTGTTGGTGTTGGCCCGCATGAAAAGCCTTGGCCAGAAGGTCCTCAATATGAAACTGAACTATTGCTGAACGGTGACCGCAGAAATGTCCTAGATCATTACCGTTACTGGAGCGTTGAAGCCATCGTGGCGGATTTAGATTCAAAACGACACAAGCTGCAGATTGCAATTGAAAATTGGCAACATGATTTAAATATTGGTTCAATTGTTAGAACCGCCAACGCTTTTAACGTTTCTGGCGTTCACATTGTCGGAAAACGTGATTGGAACAAGCGCGGAGCAATGGTGACCGACAGATACCTCACCGTTCATCATCACCCAACCGTTGAGGATTTTGCTGTTTGGTGTAAAGAAAACGAATTGCCAATTATCGGAATAGATAACGTGCCGGATTCTAAGCAGTTAGAAAGCGCACAATTGCCTGAAAAATGCGTACTCTTATTTGGACAAGAAGGCGCGGGAATGTCGGATGAGGGAATTGCGGTGTGCGAAGTGTTATATGAAATCAATCAATACGGCTCAACGCGTTCTATGAACGCTTCAGCTGCTGGAGCAATTGCCATGTACCACTGGGCTTTGCAGCACTTGCCCCGATGATGAAAACTTGGTTAACGCGCAATTTAATTCTTCTCACTCTCGTTTCATTAGCCCAAGATGCGGCAAGTGAACTTCTTTATCCTTTGCTGCCAATTTTATTGACTGGTGTTATTGGCGCAGCACCGCTTGCCCTTGGACTTATTGAAGGTTGCGCCGAAGCTGCCGCAGGATTTACGAAGTTAATTAGTGGTAAGTCAAGTGATCGTTTGGGGCGCAAACCTTTTGTTATCTCTGGTTATTCACTTGCCGGTGTTGGTAAAGCTTTAGTTGTAGTTGCAACATCATGGCCATTAGTTTTCTTGGGTCGAGTAACTGATCGAATCGGTAAAGGAATGCGTGGGGCACCACGCGATGCTTTAATCTCTGATTCTGTCGATAAAGCGCACTTGGGTAAGGCTTTTGGTTTCCACCGAACTGGTGACAATATCGGAGCGGTTATAGGACCCGGAATTGCACTTATTGGTTTAGCGATTCTTAATGGTGATGTTCGCGCAGTTGCTAAGTGGGCATTGATTCCAGCAATTATTTCTGGGTTTCTAACTTTATTTGTCAAAGAAAATTTTATAAAGCCTACAAAGCCAGAAGTAAAAGTTAAAAAGGATACGACACCATTACCTGCTCCACTAAAGAAAGCAATTATGGTCTTAGTTCTCATCCAACTAACAAATATCCCTGATGTTCTCTTGCTCCTTCGCTTACATGACATTGGATTTTCAACTAATGGCGTTGTTCTTTCATACATGCTTTTTAGTGGAGTGACTGTTTTAGCTGCCTTTCCGGGCGGAGCAATTGCGGATAAGTTTTCACCGCGCATTGTTTACGCCGCTGGTTTAGTTGCATTTGCCGCCGCGTATGCAACATTAGGATCGACTCAAAATCACACAGTTGCTTTAATTGCTCTAGCTCTCTATGGATTATTTCCTGCATTAACCGATGGTGTTGGTAAAGCGTGGATCGCCGGAATAAGCCAAGCGGACCACCGTGGACGCGCACAAGGCGTGTACCAAGCGTCTATGAACTTTGCAGTGCTCGGTGCCGGAATTTGGGGCGGTGCAATGTGGAGTAAAGGCGCTACTCAGTGGCCACTCATTATTGCTGCGGGCGGTGCCTTAGTTGGAGCTCTTGTCTTGCTTGTTACTTACGCTTCAGATTCTTCCTCTAAAGCATCTTGAACAGCTTTTAAACGGCGTTCAATCTCATCAGCTTCATCATTTCGACCTTGCATACGAATTATCTTTGCGATTCGGGTTTCAACATCAACAATAAATTCAAAATCTTTGGGTTCATCTTCACTGACAATAGAAAGAACTTGCTCCAGTGTGCCAAGAGCATCATCGAATTTTTCTAGCAAAATCTGGGCTTTCCCATATTCAAATTGGGCAAAGGTTTCGCGGCGGTGATCGTGGCCAGTTTCGAAGACATCCATGGCTTTGCGCGCAGTTTCTAAGGCTAATTCGCCTTCGCCAAGTTCAATCAAGCATGAAGCAATTTTTTGGTCACAACGTGCAACATGAATGACTTCTTTATTTCGCTTAAATAAAGCACGCGCTTCTTTAAAAGAATCAATTGCCTTTTGATAGTTTTTTAATTCTCGTTCAGCACAACCAATTAAGTGCAGATCATTTGCTGCACCAATTTCATTTCCATCTACTAAGTGCTCTTGTGCGCATTCATTCATGGTGCTAACAACTTTGTCGTATTGCTTTGATGTGTACCACCACTCGCCAAGTGTGCACGCAAGTTCAAGAGCAATCGGTGATTTGTTCTCACGCAAGATTTCAACTGCTTTGCTCATCGCGGTTGCAGCTTCATCCATGCGCTTTAATTGATTTAAGTTATAACCAATTGCTGAGTACGCCTGTGCCAGACCTTCACTTGGCGCACTCTCACCAAGGGTTGAATAAATATCACGTGCAGTTTCAGCTAGCGCTAATGCTTCGTCGTATTGTCCCCGCGCATAGATTCTGGCACTTAATTCGTAATATGTGCTGGCACGCTCTTCGCCATCAACTTCAGGAATACGATCCCAAAGCATCTCTTCGGTGATGATTTCTTCCATGTCGTCATCTTCACTCACGAGCCAGACTCTATATGTAAGGAGTTAATTTCGAGTGGGAATATCGATGAACGCGGGGCGCCAATTACCTATCTTTTTTCGCCCTGCCTGCTTCACAATGGCGGCAGTTACAAGTCGGATTTGTTTCATACTTTGTGCATCAAATGTATGGCCCCAAGGACAGCGATTAGCCATCGCACAGACCCATGCATTTGTTCCTAGATTGAGCACACCAGCGCCACCGGGGGCTGTGTAGTACGTACTCATGGCTACAAAGCCCTTCTCGGTTGGACTGATGCTGGCTCGTGCCAAAATCTCTACACCTGGGCCTTTCGTGCCCATCGCAGTATCGGCTTCATAGCCATATATGCCTGTAATGACCGCTGCTTTGCCCAGAACACTGAAAGGCCATCTGCTATCAGCTTGAACTTCTAAATCTTTTTTAATTCCTAGCGCAAAGAATTGGGATCCTATGAAGTTTGATTCTGGTTGATTAATATCGCGATACGGAATTCTGTTATTCATAACTCTGCCATCAATTTCAGTCTTGGCATAGGCCGTATTGCCACCAAAGATTAAAAGATTCGTGCCCTGGTTGATTTCTTTTTCAATTACGTCACGCATTGATTGAGTCCAGAATTCACTATGGCCTCCAAGAACAATTGATGCTGAATCAATCTCCGGGGCTTTGTCTAAATCTGTATCTGTTAAATAATTAACATCTAATCCCAACTGTTCAATCATTTGTATAAGTGGTTGTTCCATGTAACGAAATTGCCCCGCACCATCACCATCAAAAGGTCGATCAAATGAAACAGAATTGGCTTTAGTCTCACGCATTCCATCAGCGCCTTTATAGAGTGAAGCCCCACCCCACTGGTTATATGCCTGCCATGTTAGGACTGAGGAAACAAAAGTAATCTCACTCTTTGATGATCCTCTAATTAGCAGCGGAGCAAAAGTTGAGACTCTTCCCGGAGATTTTAATTTCACTAAATATTGACCCGGCGGAGTTGATTGTGTGGCAGTAATTTTTGTTGCTGATTTAATTGTTTGAACCAGGCGAGCGCCAGCACCGTGGTAGTAACCAATTCGATACAACGTAATATCTGCTGATTTTGCTCCAACTATTTTTAACGATGCGCTTTGCCCACAACCAATACTTGTCTGATCAAAATAGCCTTCGATGCGTTGGGCATTTTTGCGCCGTGAAAAATCTGCACTAAATCGCAATGGGACATCACTATCCCAACCTTTTTTTCCAACCTTTGCATTCTCGGCCTTAACCCAACCCGTTTGCCACGCGCACTGGGCCGCAGGGGCAGATATAGGTGTCATCCCCCCAATAACGAGGGCACAGACCAGCGCGAGCTTCATCTGCAAACCTTAAACTCGTTTCAAATAGACAGCCCTGCGAGGGTCATTTACGCTTACGTTCTTGCAAACCATTCGCATCTAGGGAGCCACCATGAACGTTGTAGTGCAGCAGGTTGAGCGCACGCCGCTTCGCCAGATGCTTACTCGCGATGAATGGCGCCGCATGGGGGCAATGTTTGGCTTCATCCTTTTCCTTCACGTAGCTGGCGCGCTTTTAATGTGGAAAGCAACCACTGGTAAATATGAATTAAGTGATGGATCACTTTTCGGTTGGGGAACTGCAGCTCTTGCCTACACGCTAGGCATGCGCCACGCATTTGATGCTGACCACATTAGCGCTATCGATAACACAACTCGTAAATTAATGTCAGAAGGCAAGCGACCTCTCGCAGTTGGTTTCTTTTTCTCATTAGGTCACTCTTCAGTTGTCGCTTTTCTTGCGATTTTGCTTAACTTTGGAATTAAGGCACTTGGATCGCAGCTCAAAGATGATAATTCGCAACTTCACCACTACACAGGTCTTGTCGGCACAACTATCAGTGGAACCTTCTTAATGTTAATCGCAATTCTGAATTTAATGATTTTGGTTTCAATTGTTGGTGTATTTATTCAAATGCGTAAAGGTACATATAACGAAGAAGAGTTAGAAAAGCATTTGAATTCACGTGGCTTGCTTATGCGATTCTTTGGCCCAATTGCGCGTCGAATTGATGCATCATGGAAGATGTATCCCCTCGGTATTCTCTTTGGATTAGGTTTTGATACTGCAACTGAAATTGGTTTACTAGTACTTGCTGGATCATCAGTTATTGCAGGTCTGCCTTGGTGGGCAATTATTTCTCTGCCGTTATTTTTTGCTGGCGGAATGAGCTTGCTAGATACGATCGATGGCTCATTTATGAACTTTGCATACGGTTGGGCTTTTTCAAAGCCAGTACGTAAGGTTTACTACAACATAATCATTACTGGACTTTCAGTGGCCGTTGCACTCTTTGTTGGTGGCTTAGAACTCTGCCAAGTCTTTGCACGTCAGTTAAATCTGACAGGTGGTTTCTGGGATTACGCCTTAGCTTTTAATTTAAACAGTGCTGGGTACTTCATTGTCGGTGCTTTTGTTGTGGTGTGGACCGTGGCATTAGTGCTGTGGAAATACGGCAAAATTGAAGAGCGCTGGCATAACAAAGCCCACGCAGCTCAATTAGCGCGCGGTGAACAAAGTGACCATGCCGCAGCTGGTATTGATTTAGGTCCAATCAAAGATGGATTTAAGATCGATTAAATATTTTTATGCGGTGTTGGCCGATAGCTGCACCAAGCAAGACAATCAAGGCACCAACTGGTTCATTCCAAACAATAGATTCGCCTAAAAAGATAATTCCAACAATAACGGCCACCACCGGTGTCACGTACGTAACCGTACTGGCAATAGCACTTCCTGCAGCTTCCATGATCTTAAAGTTCCAAATATATGCAAAGCCACTACCAAAGACGCCAAGTGCAATCATTGCAAGGACTGGTCCTGGTCGATATTCATCCTTTGCTATCCCATCAATGAGATAGAAAGGTAACAGCGTGAGAGCACCTGCTGAAACTTGCCCGGCAGCAATTGCTTCGGGTTTTAATTTATGGGGCAAAACAAATTTGCGTGAATATGGAAATGAGATTCCATAGCAAGACACTGCGAGTAGTAACGCTAGAACTGCACCAACTGGATTCGCGCCAAGGCCTTCCCAAGCGCCAAGGACAGTTAATACCCCAAGAAAACCAAGGACTAATCCAACAACTTGGTAGTTCTTGGGCTTTTCTTCACGAAAAGCAATCATGATTGCTAGCAAAGTCATCAGTGGAGTTACGGCATTAATAATTCCAGCCAAAATCGATGTAACTTTTGTTTCAGCAAAAGCAAAAAGAAATCCTGGAATTACATTTAACAACAAAGCCACAACCCACAGATGTAGCCACAGTTTTTTATCCTTCGGAAGTTCAATTCCTTTATAGCGCGCCCAAAAAACCAAAGTGAGCGCGCCTAATGAAACACGGCCAAAAGCCACCCCTATGGGGGTTAAGAACTCCAGCCCTAACTTTATGAAGATAAAGGAACAGCCCCAGACAACGCCTAAGGCGATGTAGAGGCTGATCCAGTTAGAAGGTTTTTTATGGATAACTGAGGCTGAATGCACCGAGTAATGATGACACAACCATCCAGATCCACCATATTCTCACGATATCGACGTGCCAGAAATTTTCGACGTACAAGCCCAAGCGAGCACGGTTCCAGTTTCCAAATGAGATGAATAGGGTGAGAAGTAAGTGCACCATGTTGAGAAATGCAAACATATAGAAGCATGAAACATAGGCACCATCTGAGAATGTAAATGGCGCAGATGAAATTGTGTTGTATTGATAACCAATTGCAATAACTGAAGCAACAAGGGCAACCAAAGAACCTAACTTCAACTGTGTCTGATTCTGTGAACGCGCACCCTTTAATCCATACATGTGCGCAAGTAATCCAAACGCTGCAATTGCAGTGACTGTCCAACCTGGACCAGCTGATAATGGTTCGATAGCTGGATGATCGGCAGTTGCTGCAGGCAGCCACATGTTGTTTACATTTTGGCCACGTAAGTAGAAGTAGACGAAGACCATGCTGAGTGCAAATGCAATATCTGCAACAAGAAGCAAGATAACGCCAAGGCGATTACGACTTCCAACTACATCTGGATGTTCGTGGTGTGCGTGTGTCTCTACGCTCATGACTTTGCCTTTCCATAACCGTATGGATCTGTTGTAACTACAGGTAGAACATCGAAGTTCTCGAGTGGAATTGGATAATCAACAGTCCATTCCAATGTCTTGGCTTGCCATGGGTTTTTAGGAGCTTTAACACCATTGCGAGCTGATGAAATCACACCATGGAGCAGAACTAACATTCCGATCATGATTGTGTAAGCACCAATTGTTGTTACTAAGTTGGCAGTATTAAATGTTGGCGCATATGACTCGACGCGTCGAGGTTGACCAGCAAGGCCAACCATAAACATACCAATAAAGGCTACGTTGAAGCCGATCTGAACCATCCAGAAAGCAATCCAGCTCAGAGTCTTATCAAACATGCGACCGGTCATCTTTGGGAACCAGTAGACAAGTGATGCAAGTGCACCAGTTAAACCAGCGCCCATCAATGTGTAGTGGAAGTGCGCGGTTACATACATTGAACCGTGCAAGAAAGCATCAGCAGGAACATCTGAGAGATAAATTCCTGTGACTCCACCGATCATGAAGTTCCATAACAATGCGAAAATTGACATCAATGGCATTGTCATCCAAATCCGACCACGCCATAACGTTCCGATTAATACCAAGAACAACATTCCAGTTGGTATTGAAATCAATTCGGTCGTCAACATAAATGGTGCATTAAGTAATGGCGCCCATCCTGAGATGTACATGTGGTGTGCCCATACCAAAACTGATAGACCTGAGATGCCAGCGATACCAAGAACTGCAATATTGAATGAAAATAGTGGACGGCGTGTAAATACCGGCGCCATTTCCATTAACGCTGCAACTGCAGGGATCAAAATTACATAGACCTCAGGGTGGCCCATAATCCAGAATAAGTTTTCATACAACCATCCACTGCCACCACCTGCGGTGTTATAGAAAGAAGTATCTAAAGCGCGGTCGAATGCTGAAAGAACTTGTGACAAGAAGAAGACTGGAAATGCTGGCAGCGCAAGTGCAACTGATGCCACAGTTCCGTAAATAAAGATTGGTGTGCGATTCCACGTCATTCCCTTTGCACGCATTTTCACAACAGTTGTGGTGATATTTGCACCGGCGACCATAGTGGAAATTGCAAAGATACAGATGTACATGATGTACCCATCCATACCTAACGGTGCTTGACCAGCCAACGGGTTATACGCAGACCAACCAGTCGTAATTCCACCAATGAACTGTCCCCAGATAAGTGGAACAGCTGCCGCAACAATGAGCCAGAAACTCAAAGCATTAAGGCGTGGGAAAGCCATATCTCTAGCGCCAATCATGATTGGCATGATGAAGTTACCGAAAGGTCCAGTAACCATGATGATTGTTCCTACGATCATCAAAATTCCATGTGTTCCAACGATTGAGTTATATGCCTGCGCATGTAACCAGCCACCCTCGGGGGTTCCAAGGTTTGTGCGAATTAACATCGCTAAACCACCACCCAAGAAGAAAATTAAAATTGTGATGAAGAGGTATTGAATACCTACAACTTTGTGATCAGTTGTATATCGGAAATATCTCTTTGGCCCCATATTTTCTCCGGCCAAAAACATGTTTTCATCATGAGCTAAATCTTTACCCATAACCCAACGCATTGGCCCAACAAGAGCGCCAATACCAGTCATAAATCCAACGAACCATGCACACATTGAAAGCAATGTGATTTTATCTTCACGTGAAAATAGACGAACCTCTTCACCGTCTTGTGGCAAAAATGCAAGCGACAATCGCCAAACAACAACTGCGCTAATTACTCCTAGTGCAAGTGCTGTAAAGACATTGAGTTTCTCAATGATTGATTTACCAGGTGCAGTTGATGTGTGTTGAGTAAGAGTTGTCATTATGCGCCTGCCTCCATTGCTGCATGAGCATTTAGCCATGCGTCATAATCTGCCTGACTTACTACGTGAACTTTTGTTTGCATATATGCATGTAGTAGCCCGCACAGCTCAGCGCATCGAACATCAAATACACCAATCTTGTTTGGAGTTACCGCAGTCTCGGTTATGTAACCCGGATTTGCATCCATTTTGATTCCCATTTGAACCACCCAGAATGAATGCTTAACATCCACGCTAGTAATGTGGAATACAACTGGCTTATCTACTGGAAGATACAGATCTTCACTTCGAGCACCATTTGCATAATCAAAGTTCCAGACCCATTGCTGGCCAGTTACATTTACTTGAATAGCCTTTGAATCCAGAATGGCTTCATTGTCATGCTGGAGAACAACCAATCCACCAACAAGTGCAAATAAGCACAAAAGCCCAGAAACAACTACCCAAACTGCAGCTGTCTTTGGCGAGTTGCGAATTTCATGGTCGGCTTCGGCCGGTGGGTTATCTCCATAATGGCGCTTTGAAGTAAGCACCGTAAGGCTCATTGCGCTTACAAGTCCTGCAACAGGTGCTGCAGCCCAAGTAAATATACGCATCAAAGAAATAACACTAGACATAGTTTCTGAAGCTGGGTCAACCATGTTGCGAACATGGAATTCCACACCGACATAACCAATAACTGCTGTGCAGATTATCCAGAGGATAAATGTTTTCTTAACATCTGACTTCTTCCACCATTGTGGAGTTTTTGGCGTCATTAGATCAGTCATAGCGCGTTATCCCTTCACCGTAAAGTGACCGGACATATAACCCATTGTTGACATCGCTGCGCCAAACTTGGCAATCGTTCCGTCGCCACATGGGTATTCGCAGTTCCAAATATATTCGCCAGGTCCACCAGTAATAAATGTAAAGACTGTGACGCTTGGCTTTGAAGAATATCCTTCTTCTGGCATATCTTCTTCAGCAACTGCTTTCATCGGAACGCTTACAAAAAATTCATCTTGACCAACAGCTAGGCCGTGAATAGTAAAAGTATGACCAACTGCATCGGGAGAAATCTGAGTCATACGCTCTCCATTAAGAAGTGCTGAGCCATCAATGGTTCCGCGAACATGTGCGAAGTAATCGTTATTTAAACTTTCACCACCGTCATAGTTGGTAACAGTCATCGTGATTACTGAATGTGCTGGGACTTCATAGTTAGTTACTGGTCCATATGTAACATAACCAGGGTGTGCACCACCATCTTTTCCGTGGCTACCCGCCATACTGTCTGGGTAAACAGAAATATCTAAAGTTGCATGAGGCAAAGTTCCCTGCGGTGTATCCATCGTTCCCGCTGGTGTCGCCGCTAAAACTCTTGAATCGTTTTTAGCGTTAGCAACATATGACCCGACACCGGCAATAACTGCCACGCCTAAGATCACCGTTCCAAGCGCGCCAAATACCCGCTTATTCATCAATGCCCCTCCCGATAGGGAATTTAAGAAAATTCACAGAAAAACTGTGAATCAGTTCATAGCAGGGTACGGCAAGCGCCCCTTTTTGCCAATCACCACCATGCATCATGAGTGCCAGCACTTAGGGGTGATTTTCTGCTTCATATGAAGCCATGGTGTTAGGTTTTCGCCCATGCAGATGCACCATCATGGCGTAGGGATCTGGGCTTCCTGGCAGTTGGCCCCAGAAATTCTGCTTCCGCTTTTATTTGTTACATATCTATATGCACGCCAATCCAAAGGTGAAGTTACCCCTAGGCAGCAAGGCTTCTTCTACGCAGGCATCTTTAGCGCTCTTGCAGTAATCGTGACACCTATTGGTGCTCGAGCTATGGATTATTTCTCGCTACACATGATTCAGCACATTACCTTGATGATGATCACTGGACCTCTCTTGGTGTTGGGAACTCCTAAAGGTTTTCATCCCACCAACAAATTTTTTAGCGCCGCAACTAATCCATTTTTCAGCTGGTTCGCTTACGCCGCACTAATGATTGGCGTTCACCTTCCTATCCCACATAAATTCATCATGGATAACCCTTGGGCACACACTTATCTAGAAGTTGGACTCTATTTATTGCTTCCATATTTTTTCTACTTCAACTTACTTGATCGAAATTTAGAGGGCCGTCGGGTTACTCCAGCAATTGCCGTTATTGCATTATTTCTGATGATGGTTCCAGAAACTTTGACTGGCTTCTTTATCTATACCGCCCCTGGTTCTTTATACGACAACATGTATTCGCTGAGCGATCAGCGCCAAGGTGGATCTTTTATGTGGGCGGGCTCGATGATTATTGATGCCATATGGATGTCGCTGGCGGTTTATCACTGGATTAAATCTGAAGAAAAGAAATCTCAAGAAATCGATGCAGAGATAGCAGCTGAGAATGCCTGACCGCGATGGTTTTGAAGCCCCTGACTGGGTAAGAAATGATTCGCAAACTCCACCAATAACCACGAAGCAAAAGCGGATATTAAATATTTCATTATTTATTGTTGTCCCTTTTTGTTTGTGGGCTGGATGGTTTGAATTTGGCCGCGCACAAAGTGGCAACTGGCGTGCATGGGTTTACACATTTGAATGGCCGTTTTTTGCTGGTGTTTCTTTTTATTTGTGGCGACGACTCACTAAAGGCGATATTCCACGAATTCCACGGCCAGATTTGCAGGCTTTGGCCGATGAAGCCGATGGTAAAGAGAAGCAATAATTCAGGGTAGAATTGCCCATGTTGATGCAACCGCATCAAAGAACTTCCCCCAAGTGCTGCTCATGCAGCGCTACTTGCGAGTCTTATCACGACCCTGACGGCCACTAAGCGCCGATCACACCCGAGACGCGCTTGTCGTCTCGATTGGTATCTATTTCTATGTCATTAACACCTCGTACTTCAGCGCCCGGAAAAGCCCGCCGTGCAGCATCAGTTGGAAAGCCTAAGCGAACTAAGAAAGCTGCTTTTAAAGCTGCTGACCCAAAAGCTCGTCACACAACTGCGCAAAAGAATGCACGCAAGGGCGAAAACGTGGCTCCTAAATCTGGAAAGCCCGCATCTACACGTCGTTACTCCGATGTAGATTCATCAACTCAATCAAAAAAGGAAACACGTCTAACTGATCGCTCAAAGCTTCGCGCTAAGCGCTTCCAGGAAAAGACAGCGTCAAAGCCACGTCCGATTGAGGCTCCTGAAGAACGTGCTGCACGTATCGAACAATCACAGCGCCCAGAAAGCCGCGCAAAGAAGTTTGTTGCACAACGTGATGATCGCACTAAGCGCGCATTTGATAAGAAGAAAGAGTTTGTAAAGCCAGAGAACAAGAAATCTGAATACAAAAAGCCAGAGTTCAAAAAGCCTGATTACAAAACCTCAGATACTCGTCCAACTAATCGCCGTGATGCTGCAAAAGCTAAGGTCTCACGTATTGATGATGGCCGTCCAAACTTTGTTCCACGCAAGGTAGAAAAGTTTGATCCAACTCGTCCAAAGAAGCGCAGCGAAGCACCTGATACACGTGCAGCTAACTTTCGCGCAGAACGTCCAGTTCGCGACCGCCGTAATGATTCACCTGCATATGCACGTGATGATTTCAAGCATTCATCAAAGACTCATACAAATGCTGCAGTCGATTTCGGCGCAGATGATAATTACATTTCAACAAATTTAGCTGATGCCAACTTGGTTGATGCAACTCCACTTACTGAAATTACAACTACTTTCAGTGATCTCGGTATTGCAGCTCCCCTAGTTAACGCCCTTGCAAAACAAGGAATCATGCTTCCATTCCCAATCCAGATTGCAACATTGCCAGATGCATTAGCTGGTCATGACATTTTGGGCCGAGGGCAAACAGGTTCAGGTAAGACTCTTGCATTTGGTTTAGCGCTTCTTAATAACCTCAATGGCAAGGTTGCAAAGCCACATAAGCCACTGGCATTGGTATTAACTCCAACGCGCGAACTTGCTCAACAGATTGATGAAGTTTTGATGCCACTTGCACGATCAATTGGTCACGAATCAGTTGTCGTTGCCGGTGGAATGTCTTATGCAAAGCAGATCACTGCAATGCGCCGCGGAACAGCAATTTTGGTTGCAACACCTGGTCGCCTTATTGATCTATTAAATAAGGGTGAAGTTCAACTCGATCACTTGCAAATCACAGTTCTTGATGAAGCCGATCAAATGGCTGACATGGGCTTCTTGCCAGTAGTTAAAGAGATTTTGGATCAAGCAAAGCTCGATGGACAACGTCTGTTGTTCTCAGCAACTCTTGACCGCGGTGTTGATTCTTTGGTTCGTCAGTACTTGAAGAACCCAAAGACTCACTCACTTCAAAATGACCGTGCATCTGTTTCAACAATGGAGCACTTCGTTCTTGTGATGAATCCGGGCGATAAAGATGACATTACAAATCAAATTGCTGCACGTAACGGTAAAACCATTATGTTCGTTAAGACTCAACGTGGTGCTGATCGCTTAGCTGACAAACTTGCTCACGCAGGTGTTGCTGTTGGAGCACTTCACGGTGGAAAGTCACAGGCAGTTCGTACTCGTACTCTTGCACTCTTCAAGGATTCAGCTAACGCTGCATTGGTTGCAACAGATGTTGCGGCTCGCGGTATTCACGTTGATGGAATCTCATTAGTTGTGCACGTTGATGCACCAACTGATCACAAAGATTATCTACACCGCGCAGGCCGTACCGCTCGTGCTGGTGAAGCTGGAACTGTTGTAACAATCGCTACAACTAAGCAGCAGAAATCAATTGGTAGCCTGACTTCACGTGCTGGTGTTACTCCAAAATTTGTTGGTGTCACACCATTAAGCACCGAACTTATGAAGATCACTGGCGCACAAGAGCCATCAGGTGTTCCATACATTCAACCAATCGTTGAAAAATCAGTACGAAGTGGCGGCAATAAGCGCCCTCGTCCTAACTCAAGTCAGCGTCGCCGCCGCCCTCGTTAAGTAAGAGTTCTCGATAGGGTTTGCTCTATGACTATTGCGAATCCATTTGCCACACGAAGTGAGCTTGAGTTTGAGTTGCCACCTTTTGCCCTCATTAAAGAGGAGCACTATCTGCCTGCCTTTTATGAAGGATGCAAACAACAGTTAGCTGAAGTCAAGGCGATTCTTGATGCGCCAGGTGCCGCAACATTTGAAAATACAATTGTTGCTTTAGAAAAAAGTGGACAGATGTTGATGCGCACTTTGTTGGTCTTTTTTAATAAATCTTCAAGCGATACCAGCGATTCATTAGATGCAATCGAAGAAGAAATGGCACCAAAACTTGCTGCCCACCAAGATGCCATCAATCTCAATCCTGTTCTCTTTGCGCGCATTAAGAATCTCTACGATAACCGCGAGTCAATTGGTCTCAATAGCGAGGATGCCTGGTTGCTGGAGCGCTACTACAAAGATTTAATTCATGCTGGAGCCCACCTGACAGAATCTGAGCGCAATCGTCTTAAGCAACTCAATGAAGAGCTTTCAAAATTGGAAACTCAGTTTTCAAAAAATGTTTTAGCCGATACAAATGATTTAGCTGTTTTAGTTGAAACTATTGAAGAGCTCGATGGCTTGAGTGAAAATGAGATTGCTTCTGCGGCTTCTGCGGCCAACGATCGTGGCCATGACGGTAAATGGCTTATCGGTATGGTGAATTTTTCAGGTAATCCAGTATTGAATTCCTTGACTAATCGCGAGCTGCGCCAAAAAATAATGCAGCAATCACTACTTAAAGCTAACCGCACGAATGACAATGACAACAAGCCGGTATTGCTGCAGGTAGTTAAGTTGCGTGCTGAGCGGGCTAAATTATTTGGCAAGAACACTCATGCCGAGCACGTTATTGCGGTGCAGACTGCCGAACATCCAGACAATGTGCATGCAATGCTTCGTAAAATTGCACCTGCTGCTGTTCGTAACGCCAAAGCTGAAGCCGAAGATCTCAAGAAATCAGCTGGAACTGATATCCAAAGTTGGGATTGGGGCTTTTATACCGAACAAGTTCGTCTTGAAAAATACAACATCGATACCAGCAAGATGCGCCCTTATTTTGAACTGGAATCCGTTTTAGTTAATGGAATCTTTTTTGCTGCCAATAAACTTTTTGGGATTACTTTCAAAGAACGTCCTGATTTGGTTACCTACCATCCAGAAGCACGTGCTTTTGAAGTCAGCAATGAAGACGGCTCAAAGCTTGGCCTATTCATTGGGGATTTCTACACACGCGATTCAAAGCGTGGTGGTGCATGGATGAATAATCTGGTCGATCAAAACTTCCTCTTTAATCAACTCCCGGTGGTTGTAAATAACCTTAATATTCCTAAACCTCCAGCAGGTAAACCAACTTTGCTGACATTCGATGAAACAACGACGTTGTTCCATGAGTTTGGTCATGCACTCCATGGATTGCTTTCGCAAGTTAAATATCCTCGTGTATCCGGCACAAGCGTTCAGCGCGACTTTGTTGAATTCCCATCACAGGTCAATGAGATGTGGATCTTATGGCCAGAAGTAGTTGAAAATTATGCGCGCCATTATGAAACTGGCGAGAAATTGCCACAAGAGTGGATTGATAACTTGAAAGCTGCGTCAACATTTAATGAAGGTCATGCGACGACTAGTTACTTAGCTGCAGCAATTCTTGATTTAGCGTGGCACTCATTGAATACCCAAGAGGCGGCAAAAGTTACTGATGTAGAAGCCTTTGAAGCCCAAGCAATAAAGGACTACGGACTTGAGTTTGCGCCAGTCCCAACCCGCTACAGATCTACATACTTCTCGCACATCTTTGCCGGCGGTTACTCTGCTGGTTATTACGGTTATGTCTGGTCTGAAGTCTTAGATGCTGACACTGTTGATTGGTTCAAAGAAAACGGTGGTTTAACTCGTAAGAACGGTGAACACTTTAGAAACACACTGCTTGGACGCGGTGGATCAATTGATTCAATGCAGATGTTCCGCAATTTCCGTGGGCGTGATTCAAAGATCGAGCCGCTGTTGAAGCGTCGCGGTTTGCTTTAGTTCTAGCCAGCAGAGCCAGAACCTGATGGCCCGGCCTTGCGCTGAACTTGTGGAGCTCCTCCACTGCGTTGTCCGCCGCGAATCTTTGATCCAGATTCGGCATGTGACTGTGTACCTGGAGCGCCTGGTTTATTTTTCTTTGCTTCAAGGGCAGCAAGCATTCTTGCTTTCATGTCATCATTCTTATCGGCCATGAGAGAACCTTACTAGTTAACTTGAACTCTCTTTGTACTCACGCAAGCGCTCTAAAACTTCAGATTCACGATATCGACGATGGCCACCTAAGGTGCGAATCGCGGTGAGCTTGCCTGCTTTTGCCCATCGAGTAACTGTTTTAGGGTTCACATGAAAACGTGCAGCGACCTCTTTAGGGGTAAGTAGGTTTTCAGCATCAGGCAAGCGCGTCATCTCTTCCCCTTCCATCAAAGCTTAACGGTGTCCGAATTGCTCCGTATTGTGGTGAAGTATCGCGACTAAAAGGCCTATATGCAATATGAATGTGGTGAATTAATTAGCTGATTCCAGGGCTTGAACCCTGCGCCAACGTGACATGAGCCGTTCATAACCCTGGCCAGCCATAAGTCCGTCGGCGGCGGCAAGACCAGAGAGTGAATGCAAAACGTCTTCTATTGAAGTATCCGCTGGTAAGCCATCTTCATCGTTATCGCGCAACGCTTTATCTAAATACAGCGCAAGGCCGCCGTAATCTAATTCAACATATGACTTTGGATGAAACATTTCTAGCCATCCAATTAAGTTTTCTAGATCTTGTTCTACTGGACCTTCACCAAATGCGCTTACAACAGTTTGGTGAGCAACTTCTGCTCGGGCTTTGGCATTTGCAATTGTTGCCTGTGCTTTAGTGAACAGTCCGTTTATATTTTCACCGCGTGTGCGTTCTTCAGGCATAAAAAGCAGGAACCAACGTGGAGGAATTACCCACGTTTCATTTAAAATATGTGGAACTTTATCTTCAAGTAAATCAACACCTGCTGTTATGACTTCTTCCATTGCAGGTGAAACAAAATATGGAACAACGCTACTTGGCAATGAATCCTTAAAATTATCTAACGCTGCCCAACAACGTGTAGCTGTTGACCATGGTGCAACATAGCGTTCACCGTCGATATCTAAAATATGCACACCGTCAGGACGCCCAGCAGGAGGTTCGGGGACAACGGTACGTTGCAACGCAAAGGATTCTTCTTTTAAATAACTCTGATCACTAATGTCAAGAGATTGCCAACGTAAACGATCAGCAGGATCAAATGCTGAAAGTGGTTCGTACACTCTCAGTGAAGCGACGTACGGTGTAGGTCTCACGCACGTGGAATGAAATTGCCTTCGGCAAAAGGATCATCGTCATCCCGATTGCGTGAAGGTTCAACATCGCCGTGAAGTTCTTTCGCAAGACGATCTAAATCCATATCTTGTGAGTTATATTTCAAATCACGAGCAACTTTGGTCTGTTTTGCTTTGGCTCGGCCGCGACCCATATGCGAGCTCCTTAACTTTTTGCGTGTTCGTCAGAGGCGAAGGTTATCGCGCTCTGTAGGTGCCTTCCAAAGTTGAGCGTGAATCGGAGGCCTTCCTAGCCTCTACAACGCCTGCGACCCACGCTTTCATTCCCCGGGCAGCCAGAGATCGAAGGGCTAAATCGGCAGAATCAGCCGAGATGATCGCCGTCATCCCGATGCCGCAGTTCCAGGTGCGCTCCATATCGGCCTGCGGCACTGCACCAACTGTAGACAAATACTCCATCTCAATTGGTAGCGACCATGTGGCGCGATCATAAATAGCAGTTAAATGTTCAGGAATAACGCGCGCAGTATTTTCTGCAATTCCGCCGCCAGTAATATGTGAAAAACCACGCAGCTTTCCTTGCATTGATTTAATTAACGCCAAGCAATCCAAGGCATAAATTTCAGTTGGTGTTAAAAATACTTCACCGGAAGTTTTCCCGTATTCGCTCACGTAGGCATCAAGTGAAAGTTTGGCAGTTTTTATAATGTGGCGAACTAATGAAAAACCATTAGCATGAAAACCGCTTGAGGGCATTGCAATTAACACATCACCTTCTTGAACAAGATGTGCACCTAGCTGCAAATGAGCATCAACAACGCCAGTTGCTGCACCTGCAACATCAAACTCATCATCTTCCAACAAACCTGGGTGTTCTGCAGTTTCTCCGCCAATTAAAGCAGTCCCTGCTTTTTCACAACCGCGTGCAATTCCTGCCACAATTTCGGCAATACGTTCTGGAATAACTTTTCCGACGGCAATGTAATCCGTCATAAATAATGGTTCTGCTCCACATACAACTAAATCATCTACAACCATTGCTACTAAATCTTCGCCGATAGTGTCGTATTTACCAAGGGCACGAGCAATCTCGGTTTTAGTTCCAACACCATCGGTTGATGTTGCTAGCAAAGGTTTTTTCATATTCTTTAAGGCGCTTGCGTCGAACAGTCCAGCAAACCCACCAATTCCACCCATTACTTCTGGACGTGACGCCTTAGTAATTGAAGCTTTCATTAATTCAACTGCGCGATCTCCTGCATCGATATCTACGCCAGCGGCTTTATACGTACTCATTTAGTGACCATGAACTTCGGTGATTTCAAGACGCATCTTGCCCTCAGACATATCAGCTGGGATTCGAATGGGATACGTTCCAGTAAAGCAAGCCCCGCATAGCTTATTTTCATCAACTTGGGTTGATTCAATTAAACCTTCAAGAGATACATATCCCAAGGAATCGGCACCAATAGAACGGCGAATCTCTTCAACTTCTAATCCGCTTGCAACTAGTTCGGCACGTGTTGCAAAGTCGATTCCATAAAAACATGGCCACTTAACTGGTGGTGATGAAATACGCACATGAATCTCTCGAGCTCCAGCCTCACGCAACATTCGAACTATCGCGCGTTGTGTGTTTCCTCGAACTATTGAGTCATCAACAACCACAATCCGCTTACCTTCAATTATTTCACGAAGTGGATTGAGCTTTAAACGAATACCTAGTTGGCGAATTGTTTGGGACGGTTGAATAAATGTTCGACCAACGTATGAGTTTTTAACTAATCCCATCCCAAATGGGATACCTGAGCCTTTTGCATAACCAATCGCGGCAGGGGTTCCAGATTCTGGTACTGGGATAACGAGATCTGCTTCAACTGGTGCTTCCTTAGCCAATCTCTCACCAATACGAACACGTGTTGCATGAATTCCTTGGCCAGCAATTGTTGTATCTGGTCGTGCCAAATAAACATATTCAAAAAGACAGCCCTTGGGTTCTGCAACTGCCCAACGATTAGAGCGAACTCCATTGGCGTCGATGGCAACAAATTCTCCAGGTTCTATTTCGCGCACAAATGCTGCACCAACGATATCTAACGCAGCTGACTCTGATGCAACTACCCATCCGTTTTCTAGCTTTCCTAAAACTAATGGTCGAACACCATGGCGATCGCGGGTTGCATATAAAGTATTTTCATCCATGAAGACAAGAGAGAACGCACCTTCAAGTTGTGGCAATACTGTCATTGCGCTGGCTTCAACATTTTTTTCATTTTGCAATGAGATGAGAGCAGTCATGATTTCAGTATCAGTCGTAGCTCCACCTTCACGCCCAGTACTTGGCTCTAGTTTTTGAACTAGTTCAGCTAAGTCGCCAGTATTTGTGAGGTTGCCATTGTGCGCCAAAGCCAGTGTTCCGTACTTGGTTGGGCGCAAAGTTGGCTGGGCGTTAACCCACGTGCTTGACCCTGTGGTGCTGTATCGGCAATGACCAATCGCTAGATTTCCAGGCAAAGTAGCTAAATCACTTTCAGTAAAGACTTGTGAAACTAAACCCATATCTTTATAAACAAGAATTCTGCTGCCATCACTAGTAGCAATTCCTGCTGATTCAGTTCCGCGATGTTGTAATGCATACAGCCCATAAAAAGTTAACTTTGCGACTTCTTCGCCCGGGGCCCACACACCAAAAACTCCACAAGCATCTTGAGGGCCTTTGTCTTCACCTAAGACGTTGTGATTAAGTAAGCCGTCGGGGCGTCTCATGCTTGAATCCTAATTGGTAAATACTCTGAAAGATCGGCGCGAACCCCTGAAGCGATTATGTCGCCGTTATTTAATGCATCTATCCAAATGATTTCACCGCTGGCTAATGCCAACCAAGTCGCTGCGTTCATCTCAATTACATTTGCAGGAGTCCCGCGAGTATGTGTTGGCCCGTCACCGCATTGCACTGCGGCATACGGTGGAATCCGGACTTCAATTGCACGGCCAGGAGCTTTAGCAGTTAAAAGCGCAAGCGTGCGTTTCACTTCCTCTAGGACCTCTTGATCGCGCATTGCTATTATCCAAACAACCGTGGGAATGTTGATGTGTGAACTTCACGAAGTTCACTTAGGGAAATGATGGACTCATTAATAGTAAGTGAATCTCCCCCGGTGGTTCCAAGCTTTGAAATTTCGATGGAGTATTTAGTTGCTAAAGCCTGCAACTGAGAAGTTTTGTTTGATTCGATAGCAACAATGACGCGGCCTGGGGTTTCACTTAATAGATCTACTGCCGGATTACTAAGCGAAATGACTGCGCCAACGTTATGACGCAACACCATTTCAGTTAAGCCTGCAGATAATCCTCCCTGGCTCAAATCATGGGCGGCGTTAAAGAAAGCGTTTCCTTCTAGTAGTAGCTCGATAAGCCGCATTTCACGGGCTAAATCAGCTGTTGGCGATTGACCAACGCGTTGGCCATGTAAGAAAGCCCATTCGCTGCCCGCAAGATCTTCCTGTGTTTGACCAAGCAAATAAAGCTCAAGCCCTGCAGATGTAAAACTCATAGGTGTACGGGTTCGTACATCTTGAATGACGCCAAGTACACCAATGACTGGTGTTGGCAAGATTGCTACTGAGCCAGTTTGATTATAAAAAGAAACATTGCCACCTGTTACAGGAAGGCCCATTTCTAAACAACCATCAGCTAATCCACGAACAGATTCGGCAAACTGCCACATTACTCCTGGATCTTCGGGAGAACCGAAGTTAAGGCAATTTGTTACTGCAAGTGGTCTAGCACCAGCAGTTGCAATATTTCGAGCAGCTTCAGCTAATGCCAACTTTGCACCTTGATAAGGATTTAAATATGACCAGTTAGCATTTGCATCAGTTGAAATTGCAACGCCCAAGTTAGTTGTCTCATCTAGGCGAACCATTCCAGAATCATCAGGTTGAGCTTGAATAGTATTTCCCTGAACATATTTATCGTATTGAGCCGTGACCCACGATTTATCGGCCAAGTTTGGAGCTCCAGCAAGTTTTAATACTGCCGCTTTAATTTCAGCTGCACTATTGGGCATTGGAACATTTACTTTTTGGGAATTAACTTCATCAATATATGCGGGTTGTGCCATGGGGCGGTTATAGACCGGTCCTTCATGGGCCACAGTGCGTGGTGGCACATTGACAATAACTTCGCCGTTCCATGTAATTTCAAGTCGATCGCCATCAGTGACTTCACCGATAACAGTTACTGTGACATCCCACTTCTTGCAGATTTCTAAAAAGCGGCCAATCTTGCTCGGTTCAACAATTGCGCACATACGCTCTTGCGATTCTGACATCAAGATTTCTTCAGGCGAAAGCGATGGATCGCGAAGCGGGACTTTATCCAGGGCTACCTGCATACCGCCGCTACCACCAGAGGCAAGCTCGCTTGTTGCACACGATAAGCCAGCCCCGCCAAGGTCTTGAATTCCCACAACGAGATCTTCCGCAAAAATTTCTAGCGAACATTCGATCAAAACCTTTTCAACAAATGGATCTCCTACTTGAACACTTGGACGCTTTGTAGATCCGCCAGAACCAAATGTTTCAGAAGCTAGAACTGATACACCACCGATTCCATCACCACCGGTTTTAGCACCGTATAAAACTACAAGATTTCCAGCACCTGCAGCTTTAGCTAACTTAATATCGCCGTGCTTCATTACGCCAACGCATAAAGCATTTACTAATGGATTGCCAATATAAGTTTCATCAAAAACAACTTCGCCACCGATATTTGGTAAACCAAGGCAGTTTCCATATCCGCCAACTCCAGCAACAATTCCCGGAAGTACGCGCCTTGTATCTGCTGCATCGGCCGGCCCAAATCGCAAAGGATTCATGACTGCTATTGGTCGTGCACCCATCGTCAAAATATCGCGCACGATTCCGCCAACACCTGTAGCTGCGCCTTGATACGGCTCGATGAAAGATGGGTGGTTGTGTGATTCAATTTTAAAAGTTACGGCATAACCTTGACCAACATCTACAACTCCTGCATTTTCACCAATACCGACTAGCAATGCATCAGATTTTGGAGCTTTGTCGCCGAACTGCTTTAAATGTACCTTTGATGATTTATATGAACAGTGTTCAGACCACATCACTGAATACATTGCTAATTCCGATGAAGTTGGGCGTCGACCTAAGATTTCCTTAATGCGTGCATACTCATCGGGCTTTAGGCCGAGTTCTGCAAAGGGCTGTACGTTATCTGGAGTTGATTGCGCAATTGAAACGGTATCAAGTGACATTATTTCACCATCGCATTTAATATCGATGTAAAGAAGCCAAGGCCTTGTGCAGATGGGCCAGTAAGTTCATTAATCGCATGCTCAGGGTGTGGCATCAGACCAACAACATTGCCGCGCGCATTAGTTATTCCAGCGATCAAATTCCTTGATCCATTGGGGTTTTGGCCAACATATCGAGCGATGACACGTCCTTCACCTTCAAGTTGGGCAAGGGTGTTGTCATCGCATTGAAAAGAACCTTCGCCATTTTTTAGTGGAATTACAATCTTTTCTCCGCTTTTATATGAAGAAGTCCAGGCAGTTGTGTTATTTACTATTTCAATCTCTTGATCTCGACATAAGAAGTGGAGATCAGAGTTACGAGTAAGGGCCCCAGGTAATAAATGTGATTCGCACAAAACTTGAAAACCATTGCAGATTCCTAAGACTGGCATTCCTTTGCCTGCAGCTTCAATTACTAAACTCATCACTGGAGCAAAGCGAGAAATTGCTCCACAGCGAAGATAATCCCCATAGGAAAATCCACCGGGCAAAATAACAGCATCTACATTTTTGAGATCGGCATCGGCATGCCACAGCGATACTGCCTCTGATCCACCGGCAACAACTGCACGCGCGGCATCACGATCATCTAGAGTTCCAGGAAAAGTTATGACACCAACGCGCATTACTTTTCCACTCTCACAACAAAGTTTTCGATAACTGGATTAGAAAGCAAAACTTCGGCTGCTTTTTCAACTTGTGCTAACTGATCAGCAGTTGGCTCGCCTTCCACTTCGATTTCAAAGCGCTTGCCTTGTCGGACTGATTTGGCAAAGGAGAATCCAAGTCGAGGCAGCGCAGATGCCACAGCATTGCCTTGCGGATCAAGAATCTCTGGTTTTAACATCACATCAACCACGATCTTTGCCATTGTCATATTCTCCCTTGATTAGAACGTGCTGCCAGTTAAACGATAAAAAGCTTCCTCATAACGAAGTGCAGTTTT
>CAESAH010000006.1_pt1 | contig 48545 bp, 52 predicted proteins | sample 7263611 | NCBI WGS metagenome assembly CAESAH01 (sample SAMEA6814118, study PRJEB35770) | freshwater metagenome | biome: Freshwater; feature: Freshwater reservoir; material: water | place: Czech Republic | collected 2017-07-26 | depth 30m m | reverse complement strand
GAGGGAAACACCCGGTCCCATTCCGAACCCGGAAGTTAAGCCTCTCAGCGTCGATGGTACTGCAAGGGTGACCTTGTGGGAGAGTAGAACGTCGCCGGACTTCTTTTATAAAAAGGGGCGCTTTAACGAGCGCCCCTTTTTTATTTCCCTTGCAGAGTAAACTGTGCAGAGTCAGTTCTTGTAAGTAAGTAAACATCGAAGCACATGAACATCAAAATAAATGAACTGGGGGAGATCACAATGGAAGAACGTAGAAACTCACGTCCCTCTTCTGATCGTCCTTCTAATCCACGTACATCTTCTTCGCGTCCCGGTTCTAAACCCTCGGGCCCAAATAATGCACGCCGGCGTGAGGATTTGCCGGCTCGTGGTGGTTCATCGAATCGTGCCGGAGCTCCACGCCAAACTCGTGATGGTTCAGATCCGCGCGGGGCACGCCCAGCACCGGTTGATCGCGATCAATCACGTTTGCGTCCACGAATTTTTGAACCAGATATCCCTGATGAAATTACCGGTGAAGAGTTAGATAAATCTTTACGCGCCGAACTTTTATCTTTATCGGCTGAAAATGCGAAAGTTGTTGCACGACATTTAGCGTGCGTTAATTTGTATGCAGAAGATGATCCACAACGCGCACATAAACACGGCGTTGCAGCTGCGCACCACGCAGGTCGCCTCGCTGTTGTCCGTGAATCGGCCGGATATGCCGCATATCGCGCAGGTCATTATGAAATTGCGTTAAAGGAACTACGCGCATCTCATCGAATCTCTGGTGATGTTTCAATGTGGCCAGTGATGGCAGATTGCGAACGCGGACTCGGCAACCCTCTAAAAGCATTGAATTTGGCTGGTTCTGCAGAGGTTAAGAAGTTAGCTAAACCCGAAGAGATCGAAATGCGCATTGTTGCATCAGGTGCGCGTCGCGATTTGGGAGAATTTGAAGCAGCTGTTGTCACATTGACATGCAAGGAATTAAACAATGAGGAAGAGGAGTGGGCCGTTCGACTCCGCTATGCATACGCCGATGCCCTTGATGCCGCCGGACGTAGGCAAGAAGCTAAAGAATGGTTTGAAAAATGCGCACGTATCGACGCCGACGATTTCACTGATGCGGCAGAACGCGCTCTCTAAGTCGGTTACACACACCCTGCGATTAAAAGATTCGGTAACTGTCAGTTGCCCTGGTAATTATCTCGTTTCCATTCACAATAGAAACGAGTTGGGCCATGACAGTAAAAAGCAAAGCTAAAAAAGATAGTGACGCCAATGAAGTTGATCAAGATTTCTCTCTCAATGATCTTTTATTGCGGGGCCGGGTGTCGGCAGAAGCCATAGAAAAGGAACTTCCATCGGGGGATAAGGTGGTTGAGTTTCGCCTCATAGTCACTCGCCAAAAACGAGAGGGTGTGGACACACTCGATATCGCTGCGTGGAGTTCAAAATCTCGTCGAAGCGCAATGAGTTTAAAGCCCGACGAGTGGGTGGAGATTGCAGGCGCTGTTCACCGCCGCTTCTGGCAAAGTCCGGGTGGCCTTGCAAGCCGTTGGCAGGTTGAAGCGCTAGAGATAACGCGAATTTAGATAGGCTTGGCGTATGGCCAACGATCTATTTTCTACACTTCGCACATACCTGAATAAAGTCAGCGACGGTGAAAAGAACGCATCTGAGGTCGCCTCCACTGTCAATCAATGGTTGCGCGAGGGTGGCGAAGCGTTAAAGATAAAGATTGAAGATGAGGTCGAACGCTCAGTTTCAAAGATGGGTTTTGTTAAACGGGGTGAGTTTGAAGCGCTGAAAGAAGAAGTCGCACGTTTACGAATGAGCGCTTCACCAAAAGCAACAGTTAAAAAAGCTCCGGTGAAGAAAGCAACAGTTAAAAAAGCTTCGGGTAAAAAAACTGCATCAAAGAAAGCGAGTAAGTAATGTCGACTGCCTCAGAACCCTCACAAAGTGAAAACTTGGTGGAAGAAGTTCGAAGTGAACTCATAGAGATCGATGCCATGCAAGTAAATGATCACGGTGATCGTTACGAGCAGCTTCATCAGAAACTATCTACTGCACTTTCCTCCATTGACGGTCTATAAGCATTAGCAATGAAAATTCGATTAGATGCCGAACTTGTGCGACGCGAATTAGCACGTTCGCGCGATCACGCTTCTGATTTGATTGAAGCACGTACGGTATTGGTTAATGGAATACCCGCATCTAAACCGGCAACTATGGTTGATGCTGAGACATCTATAAAGTTGCATGGCAAGAGAGATGATTTTGTTTCCAGGGGTGGCCACAAATTAGCTGGGGCACTCGATACCTTTGCCGGGGTAGTTGTTGAAGGCAAGCGCTGCCTCGATGCAGGTGCGTCGACTGGTGGTTTTACCGATGTATTACTCAGACGCGGAGCAGATCGCGTTGTTGCAGTAGATGTTGGCTACGGGCAGTTGGCCTGGGAACTACGACAGGATCCACGCGTAACTATTCACGATCGAACCAATATTCGACATTTAACTGGTGAGGTTATCGGTGATCCAATCGATCTTGTTGTTGCCGATTTATCTTTTATCTCCCTGACTTTAGTGTTGCCGGCACTTGCTGCAGTTTCTAAATCTGATGCAGATTTTGTTGTCATGGTTAAACCTCAGTTTGAAGTTGGACGAGAAAAACTTGGCGCAGGCGGCGTTGTGCGAGATCCTGCGCTGCGCAAAGCCGCAGTTATTGAAGTTGCTGAATCTGCCTACGATGTTGGCCTTGGAACTTTAGGGATAGCCGCAAGTCCACTTCCTGGACCCGCAGGAAATGTCGAATACTTCTTGTGGCTACGACGCGGTGCACCTGAAATTGATCATGCTGCCCTAGATCAAGCAATAGCGATAGGACCGCAATAAATGAGTGTTCGCAATTTGTTACTAGTGTGCAATCCATCTAGACAAGAAGCTATTGATGCTACTACTGCTCTAGCTAAAGATTTTTTCCAAGCTGGTTTTGCGCTATTCACTATTTCGGATGTTTCGATCGACAAAGTCGTAAATTGCGATGTTGATTCTCTTCCACAGTTAGAAGTAGCAATTGTTCTTGGCGGCGATGGAACAATGTTGCGCGCGGCAGAAGCTACCCGAGAGCAACAAATTCCATTGCTGGGAGTGAACTTGGGCCATGTTGGTTTTCTAGCCGAAGTAGAAAAGCCATCACTAGCGACGATAGTTTCAGCCATTACTGATCGTGCATACATCATTGATACGCGAATGGTTTTGCAATATGCAATCAAGCGTGAAGGAGCAGTTGTTTCGCAAGGATGGGCCCTGAATGAAGTAACTGTTGAACGCGAGCAGTCAACTATGGTTGAACTATTTCTTGAAATTGATGGGCGTCCAATATCACGATGGGGTTGCGACGGTTTAATTTGTTCAACTCCTACAGGTTCAACGGCGTACGCATTTTCTGCCGGGGGTCCAGTTGTGTGGCCAGAAGTTGATGCCTTAGTTGTCCTGCCTATCTCGGCTCATGCTCTGTTTTCTCGTCCTCTGGTAATTTCTCCTCAATCTGAAATTGTCGTTCTTGTTGATTCTCCAGAGGCGGTTTTATCCGCTGATTCTTTACGTAAATCTCGCTTACGTTCTGGTGATCGCGTGCACATAACTAAAGATGATCATGTGGTGAAGTTGGCACATTTAGCGAACACCGTTTTTAGCGATCGATTGGTAGCTAAGTTCAAACTCCCGGTAGAGGGATGGCGTGGTGAGTGATCGCACCTTTCTAGAAGAAATAACGATTCGCTCTATCGGCGTAATTGAACATTCAACTTTAGAAATTTCAAAAGGGTTGACCGTTTTGACTGGTGAAACTGGCGCCGGAAAAACGATGATTCTTACAGCGTTAAATTTGATTCTCGGTGGGAAAAGCGACAGTGCATTAGTTCGAAAGGGTAGTGAACGTCTAGTAGCCAGCGGTCGCTTTTCAGTCCCGCCAGAATTGTCAGAGGTTTTTGACGAAGCGGGTTTGTCGATAGAAGATGGCGAATTAATTTTGACACGCTCGGTAAATAGCGATGGCAAGAGTAAAGCGATGTGCAATTCCATTACCGTTCCAGCCAGTGCTCTGCTTGCGGCCAGCGAAAATCTTGTAGAAGTTCATGCCCAAGCGGCGAATTTGAATATGACCAAGGCTGCCAAACAACGTGATTTGTTAGATCGTTTCGGTGGCGCACCACTGAAGAAGTCCTTAAGCAACTACCAAGAAGCCCTTTCCAGTTATCACGACTTGAAGAACCGAATCTCAGCGATGAAAAAGAGTATCGATTCACGGGAAGCCCAGTTAAGTGCTTTACGCGAATTCGCATCAGTCATGCAAAAACTTAACTTAGTCAGAGGTGAAACCGCCGAGATTACAAGTGAAATTGCCCGTTTATCTAGTGTTGAAGAACTTCGGCTAGCTGCGCAATCGGCGACCTCGGTTTTAGAAGAAGAGGAGTCTGGCTCACTCACCACCATTGGAATTATAAGAAAGTCCCTTGATTCAGTGCGTACAAAAGATCCTATTATCGAGGATCTGTATCAAAGAGTGAGCGAAGCCTTTTTCTTAATCGATGACGTCAAAATCTCATTGGCTTCATATATGGCAAACCTGGAAGCCGATCCTTCTCGCCTTGATTACCTCAATTCCCGTAAGGCGCACATTAATGAAGTGATTAAGAAATATGGCGGGTCTGCTTCCGCAGATGAAGAATTAGCAACGTTGATTGAGCGTTTTGAGGGTTCAAAAAGCGCTATAGCCGATCTTGAAGGCGGCGATGAGCGTTTAAAAGAGTTAGAAACCGAGTTGATCACGGTGAAGAAATCTTTGGTTGCTAGCGCGCAATCACTGACCAAAGTTCGTAGTGAGAATGCGAACATACTTGGCAAGAAAACCACGGTAGAGATTGCACAACTTTCAATGCCACACACAACATTTCACTGCGTTGTAGAAAGTGCCGATTATGCAGCACTCAAGGAATCGGACTTCACTGTTTTTGGTTGCGATGAGATTTCGATGTTGATCCAAGCCCACAAAGATGCTCCGTTAGTGCAACTTGCCAAAGGGGCTAGTGGCGGAGAAATGTCACGCGTTATGTTGGCTTTAGAAGTCGTACTTGCAGCAAGTCATCCAGTTGGTACGTATGTTTTTGATGAAGTTGATGCTGGGGTTGGTGGAAAGGCTGCTATAGAAGTTGGAAGACGTCTGCACGCTCTTTCACAACACGCGCAGGTCATTGTTGTTACACATCTGCCACAAGTTGCAGCGTGGGCGGATTCGCACTTTGTCGTAACTAAAAATTCTGACGGTTCTGTCACCGAAAGCAATGTCGTGAAAGTCAGCAAGAAAGAACGAATCGAAGAGATTGCCCGCATGTTGGCTGGTATGGAGAGCTCTCTTAGCGCTCGAGAACACGCCACCGAACTGCTCGCACTGCCATTGTCATCGCGATAGCCAAAGCAATGATAGGTTCGTCTCCCATGGGCCAACCTCATGTAACTAAGCATTTGTTCGTAACTGGCGGAGTCGCCTCCTCACTTGGCAAAGGACTCACCGCCTCCTCACTTGGTCGATTATTAGTAGCCCGTGGCATTCGTGTGACGATGCAGAAACTTGATCCGTACCTCAATGTTGACCCAGGCACCATGAACCCTTTTCAGCATGGTGAAGTTTTTGTAACAGATGATGGCGCAGAAACTGATTTGGATATTGGCCATTACGAAAGATTTCTCGATACTAATCTTCATGGCTCAGCAAATGTGACTACTGGCCAAGTGTATTCGCGTGTTATTGCGCGCGAACGTCGCGGTGAATATTTAGGTGAAACCGTACAAGTAATTCCACACATCACAAACGAAATTAAAGAACGCATCCGAGCAATGGCAGCACCAGACATCGATGTTGTCATCACTGAGGTTGGTGGAACAGTCGGGGATATTGAGTCTCAACCATTTCTAGAGGCTATTCGACAGATTCGCCAAGAAGTTGGTCGTGACAATGTTTTCTATTTGCACATCTCTCTGGTGCCATACATCGGTCCATCTGGAGAATTAAAGACCAAACCAACACAACACTCAGTTGCGGCCTTACGCAGTATTGGTATTGCTCCTGATGCGATTGTTTTACGTTCTGATCGTGAAATTCCTTCAGGAGTAAAGAAGAAGATCTCATTAATGTGTGACGTTGACCTTGAAGCTGTAGTTGCTGCAATGGATGCACCGTCGATTTATGACATTCCGAAAGTATTGCATTCTGAGGGACTTGATTCTTATGTCGTTAAACGCCTTGATTTAGGCGGCCACGATGTGGTCTGGGGCGAATGGGATGCGTTACTTGAGAAAGTCCATCATCCAAAGCACCACGTCCGCGTAGGTCTGGTTGGAAAGTACATTGATTTACCAGATGCTTATCTTTCTGTGTCAGAAGCTCTACGGGCAGGCGGTTTTGCCAATGAAGCTAAAATTGAAATTGTCTGGATACCCAGTGATGAATGTGAAAGTGCACAAGGTGCGGCAAAACATCTTCAAGGGTTGGATGCAATTGTCGTTCCAGGCGGCTTTGGAATTCGTGGAATTGAAGGCAAGGTAGGCGCACTGAAATTCGCGCGTGAAAACAAAATTCCAACACTTGGTTTGTGTCTCGGATTGCAATGCATGGTGATTGAAGCCGCGCGTAATCTAGCTGGTATCAGTGATGCAATTTCTGCAGAGTTTTCAGAATCTGGTACACCAGTTATAGCAACAATGCAGGATCAAAAGCATGTTGTTGAAGGTGATGGCGATATGGGCGGCACTATGCGCCTTGGCTTGTACAAATCTGATTTACTCAAAGGGTCAGTCGTTGCTCAGACCTATGGTTCCCTTGAGATCTCTGAGCGGCATAGACACCGTTATGAAGTTAATAATCAGTACCGCGACCAAATAGCTCAATCAGGTTTAGTTTTCTCGGGGATGTATAAGGAGCGCGATTTAGTCGAGTTTGTAGAACTTCCAAAAGAGGTACATCCTTACTACGTAGGTACGCAAGCTCACCCTGAGCTTCGTTCTCGCCCTACCAAACCCCATCCACTCTTTGTTGGATTAATCAAAGCGGCGGTAGCAGCGAAAGGTAATTAAATGATCGTTGGAGTTCCTAAAGAAATAAAGGTCCACGAATCACGCGTTGCAATTACCCCCGAAGGTGTCTCTGAATTTATTGCAGCAGGCCATAGCGTTTTAATTGAAACAACAGCTGGACTTGGTTCAGCTGTAACGGATCAAAATTTTACTGATGCAGGTGCTTCGATTGTTGCCAGTGCAAATGATGTATGGACTAAAGCTGACTTGATTCTTAAGGTAAAGGAACCTATCGAAAGCGAATATTCACTTCTTCGTAAAGATCAAGTTCTTTTCACATATCTGCATTTAGCCGCGTCCAAATCCTGCACTGATGCATTAGTTTCAAGTGGTATTACCGCAATTGCCTATGAAACCGTAGAAGTAAATGGTCAGCTACCGTTGTTGGCACCAATGAGTGAAGTTGCTGGCCGACTAGCAACCCAAGTAGGTGCTACGGCATTAGAAAAACCTCATGGAGGGCGTGGAGTATTACTTGGGGGAGTGCCTGGTGTAGCTCCGGGAAAAGTTGTAGTTATTGGTGGTGGAGTTGCAGGATTAAACGCAGCCGTTATCGCTGTAGGCATGGGTGCTGATGTAACAATCATTGATCGTTCTGTCACTCGATTGCAACATATTGACACAATTTATGCGGGCCGGATCAAAACACTTACTTCATCTAAACACGCGATAGAACGAGAAGTTAAAGCCGCGGATTTAGTTATCGGCGCAGTTTTGGTTCACGGGGCTAAAGCTCCAAAGTTGGTTTCTAACGCTTTAGTTAAACAAATGAAAAGTGGATCTGTTTTAGTCGATATTGCTATCGATCAGGGTGGTTGTTTCGAGGACTCACACGCCACAACTCATGCGCAACCAACGTATAAGGTTCACAACTCGGTTTTTTATTGCGTAGCAAACATGCCAGGCGCAGTTCCAGTTGCCAGCACCTACGCGCTCACAAATGCCACTTTGCCGTACGCGTTGGCGATAGCTCAAGATGGATGGGCTGGGGCCTGCCGTGCAGATGAAAACTTAGCTAAGGGTTTAAATGTTCATGACGGCAAAATATATTATGCCGAAGTTGCTAAGGCACATGGTTATGCAAGCCATAAACTTTGATGTAGTTGCAACTTCTTTCCTTAATCATTTAACAATCGAGCGGGGTTTGGCTGCTAATACGCTTGCGGCTTATCGTCGAGACTTGGCAAAGTTCGAATTATTTCTTGACGGAGATGCAATCGCGCAGATCACGCCAGAAAAGATTTCGGAGTTTGAAACTTCGTTGAAGTCACAGAATCTTTCCTTAGCGAGCATCAGCCGTATCGACTCGACGTTGCGAGGTTTTTTCAAACATGCCAACAGTGAGTTCGGAATCGCTAATCCAACATTTGAAATGTTGCCTCGGCGTACCAATCGACGATTACCTAAAGCGCTATCTATCGAGCAGATATTGGCGATGATTTCAGCGGCTTACCGTGAAGGCAATCCGATCACCCTTCGTGATCAAACAATGATTGAACTGCTCTACAGCAGTGGGGCACGGGTTTCAGAAATCATCGCAATAAATCTCGCCGATTTGAGCGAAGTACAGACTGATGAAGGCAAAATAACAACACTCAAACTAAGAGGTAAGGGCTCGAAAGAGCGAATAGTTCCGCTTGGAAAATTTGCATCAAAGGCAATTGATGACTACATGGTCAGAATTCGACCGGGGCTAGCGGCTAAGAATTCCAAAGTTAACCCCGCGCTATTTCTAAATTCGCGAGGATTGCGTATCACCAGACAATCCGCGTGGAATATCGTCATTCGTGCCGCTAACGATGCAGGAGTAAGTGAAAAAGTATCACCGCACGTATTTCGCCATTCATATGCAACTCATTTACTAGATGGAGGTGCCGATATTCGCGTAGTACAAGAACTTTTGGGCCATTCCTCGGTAACGACAACCCAGATATACACACTTATTACGATCGATAAAGTGCGCGAAACTTACTCCTTAGCGCACCCACGTGCGCGTGGTTAAGTTTTTATAGACCGCGTAAACGGCGTGCAAGGATACTTTGATCGCCTTTAGCTTCTAAATCAGCGATGATCACGGCTATAGATTCGCGAACGATACGACCACGATCGACTGCCAGGCCCAAATCGCCACGCAACTGCAAACGTGCCTGATCTAATTCAAAAAGTTCGTCAGGAGATAGGTAGACAGTAATTTTTTCATCATGGCGCTCACGTCCTGATGGCGAACGATCAACAGTAGTTACGCGTCGACGAGCAATAGTGCGCACACCTTTTTTACTTGATGCAGCTTTTGGTGTTGCGATTGCGGGAGGAACTAATGGCGCAGGTGCTTCATTTTGAGCAGGAACTGCACTTAATGCTGGCGCCGTTGAGCGAAATAGTTCATCTGCACCTGGAAGGTTTGCTCTGCGGGTCATCGTGCGCCTCCTCGGGCTATTAATTCGCGTGCTAAGCGGCGATACGAAGCTGCGCCACCTGATGAGGTTGCGTACGTTGTAATTGGTTCGCCAACAACTGTAGTTTCTGGAAATCGGATTGTCTTAGCAATAATAGTTTCAAACACATCAGCAGGAAACTGTTCCAGAATGCGTTCTAGAACTTGGCGATTGTGCGAAGTCTTCTTGTCATACATTGTGGCCAAGATACCGATTAAACGCAGATTAGGATTAAGGAAGTTTTTGACCTTGTCCAAGTTGCCTTTGAGTTCAATAAATCCATGAAGTGCAAAGTATTCACACTGTAAAGGAACAATCACTTCATCAGCGGCAACGAGTGCGTTGATAGTTAGTTGACCCATTGTTGGTTGACAGTCGATTAAAATAACATCGTAGTAATCACGCAAAGATGCTAGAGCACGCTTCAAATATTGTTGTCCACCAATTTCAGCACCGAGAGTTGTTTCTGCTGTACCGAGATCGCGGTTAGCAGGTAAGAAATCCAAGCCAGGAACTGCAGATTTTAAAACAATCGAATCCACGTTAGCTGTAGGTGTCATAAGTGCGTAGTAAACAGTTTGTTCGAGAGGCAATGAATGCGCATTAACGCCCAGACCAAGAGATAAACCACCTTGTGGGTCAAAGTCGACTAACAAAACTCGACGGCCGAGTTCAGCTAAAGAAGCACCCAAGTTAATAGTTGTGGTTGTCTTTCCGACTCCACCTTTTTGATTGAATATCGCGACGACCTTGGCGTTGCCATGTTCAGTAATTGGCGCTGGCGTTGGGATACTCGCCACTTTTTTACCAAGGAGAGTGGCAGTAGTGGCGACATCCTCTTGATTTGTCGATTTAGCGTTCAAGCGTCAAACCTCTTTTCGGTGAATTGAGCGCGAGCCTACGCGCTACCTAGAACTGGGGCAACTGTGAAGTAGGGTGACGCCATGGATTTATCGCTAGAAGAATCAGCTGACGTTAATGCCGCAGCAGGCGCGTTTTCCGTCCACCTAGATAATTTCGATGGACCCTTTGATCTGCTCTTACAACTGATTTCTCGGCACAAGATGGACATCACCGAGATCTCTTTGAGCTTGGTAACCGATGAATTTATAGCCTTTATTAGGTCTTTGGAGGCCTCAGGGGAAGGCTGGCGCTTGGATCAGGCCACAGAGTTTCTGGTAGTCGCTGCAACGCTTTTAGATCTTAAGGCGGCGCGATTATTGCCTAGCGGGGAAGTTGATGATGAGGAGGATCTTGCCCTTCTAGAAGCCCGCGACATTCTCTTTGCGCGCCTACTTCAATACCGTGCCTTCAAAGAGATTGCGGCGACCTTTAGCGAGCGCATCATTACTGCCGATAAGTTCTTCCCACGAGTTGTCGCGCTAGATCCGACCTTGAGCGCATTGTTGCCCGAGGTTCTCATCGGTGTAGGACCACAGCGCTTTGCCGCAATCGCCGAACGTGTGTTGACCCCCAAGACCGTGCCGCTGGTTAGCGTGGAGCATTTGCACTTACCTCTAGTAAGCGTTGCCGAAGAGTCTCGACTTGTGGTTGAGGCTTTGCGACGTAGTAAATCTATGAGTTTTCGAAATCTTGTCTCGGATGCGGAAAATACCCTTGTGATCGTTGCGAGATTCTTAGCTCTACTCGATCTGTATCGACAAGGTGTTTTACGCTTTGACCAAGTTGTAGCCCTAGGGGAGTTGCAAATCTCCTGGACAGGCTCACAGGAAGGTGAAGTCGAAGTCACCGATGAGTTTGATATCCCCGTAGTTGTACATGATGATGAGCCGACAGAAGGTAGTACGAATGTCTAATGTAGAAGTCGAGCGTTCAATTGAAGCGATCTTGATGGTCGTCGATGAGCCAGTCTCGGAAGTGATTTTGGCCCAAGTGCTTGAAAAGCCGGTCGAAGAGATTGAGATAGCCCTGGCCCATCTGATTACCACCTACGATGAACGGGGATTCTCACTTCGCAAGATCAATGGGGGATGGCGTTTCTACAGCAACCCTGATTATCACGCTGCAGTTGAGAAGTTCGTGCTAGATGGCCAGCAATCGCGCCTAACCCAGGCAGCCCTTGAGACGCTATCGGTTATCGCTTACCGCCAACCCGTTTCGCGAGCTCGCGTATCAGCCATTCGTGGCGTCAATGTCGAGGCGGTTATGAAAACCCTTGTCACGCGCGGACTGGTTGAGGAGTCAGGCATTGAGCACGAGAGTGGAGCCATCCTCTACAAGACCACCAGCTACTTTTTGGAGCGTTTAGGCCTCAACAGCCTCGAGGATCTCCCAGCGTTGGCGCCGTATCTGCCCAACCTGGATGGCCTCGATGAAATCCTTGATTCGCTAACTGACTAACCTTCACGCTATCCTCCTCACCTGACTGTCGGGAGGATAGCCATGGGCCAAATGCGCCTTAATAAGATAATTGCCGATGCGGGTATAACAAGCCGTCGTGGGGCAGATGCACTCATTGAATCCGGCCGTGTTTCGGTCGATGGAATCACTATTCGGGAAATGGGCTCCAAGTTCGACCCTGAATTGCATCAAGTCATGGTGGATGGTGAGACAATAACGCGTTCTATGTCTAAGAGTTATTTAGTACTTCATAAACCAAAGGGTGTTTTGTCTACCATGTATGATCCCGATGGTCGTCCTTCATTGAGTGACTTCATTGACCTACGAAAAGAGCGTCTTTTTCATGTGGGGCGATTGGATAAAGATTCCGAAGGTTTGATCCTTTTAACTAATGATGGGGATCTAACGTTTCGTGCTACCCACCCATCTTTCGGGTTAGAAAAGACCTACATCATCGAGCATGAGGGAAAGCTGCCTGCTGGCATAGACAAAATTCTCCTTAAAGGCATCGAGTTAGAAGATGGAATGGGGAGGGTTTTGACCTACAAGGAGCTCTCGCCGACTTGGCTCGAAGTTTCGATTCATGAAGGCAGGTATCACATCATTCGTCGTCTCATGGAGGCCGTCGATGTCCAGGTGCTCCGCTTGATCAGAACTCACTTCGGTCCCATCTCCTTAGGAGACACCCCTGAGGGACGCTGGAGAAACCTGAATGAGGGTGAATTAACAAATCTACGTAACATTTTAGGGTTATAACGTCTTTACTATAAATCGATATTGAGCAGATTATCTATTAGCAGATAAATCGATATTGCGTTTTCGTATTACCTATTTGTCGACATGAAGAAGGCTCACAGAGGCCCTTAGATATAGATTTATCGATATTCGAGGAATCAGTGAGGGAAACCGTAAACAGCTCCGCGATCGAAGGAAATGTCGTAAAAACGCTTTATCGATAAATAATTTAACTGGCTTAGAACTAATCAATAATGAGCAAAAAACTGACCGAGAAAGGTACCCTTATCCCATGAGCATCAGAGCGATCCGCGGAGCCACACAAGTGAGCGCAAATACGCCTGAGGCGATAGGAAGCGGCGTTAAAGAGCTCATCATGGCAATTCTGGAAGCCAACGCTCTGACCCCTAAGGACGTCATCTCAGTTCTTTTCACTTCGACCCCAGATTTAACGGCAGCTTTTCCTGCCGCGGCCTGCCGGGAGATCGGCTTCGCTTCAGTGCCGTTAATCGGAGCCGTTGAAGTCGATGTTGCTGGCGCCCCCGCACGCGTTATTCGGGCGATGCTCCACGTTGAAAGTAGCAAGACGCACGAGGAAATTGCACATATTTACCTGCACGGTGCCATCTCGTTGCGCCGAGATATCGCCCAATAATGCTGAGCTCGGTACGCATTGTTGGAGCGGGTTTGATTGGAACTTCAATCGGCCTAGCTATGAGCGCTAAGAATCTCAAGGTTCAGATGGTTGATAGCGATGGCCGTAGCCAGGCCTTAGCTACGGATTTAACTGGAGGATCGAGAATTGATCAGCCAGATCTCATCATTTTTGCGACCCCTCTCAAAGCCCTTTCCAAGGTCATAGAGGAGCAATATGCACTAAACCCAAAGTCGACGTTTATGGATGTTTGTAGTGTTAAGACTGAACCTCTAGCAATAGTTGAAGTTTCATCTCTTCCTGTAAAGCAGTTTGTAGGTACTCACCCAATGGCAGGGCGGGAAGTCGGGGGAGCCGAGTCAGCTCGCGCCGATCTTTTCCGTTCAAGGAGTTGGATCATCACTGCTACGCCCAAAACCGATCCTGCGGCAGTCGCTATGGTTCGAGAGATGATTATCGAACTCGGAGCCACGCCCGTAGAACTCGATGCTCAGTCTCACGACGCCGCTGTTGCGGCGATCTCTCATCTTCCTCAAATTGCGGCTTCCCTTGTAGCCGGTTCTTTGCACGGGGTTCCACGAGAATGGCTTGATCTAGCTGGAGCGGGATTGAGAGATACGACGAGAATTGCTGCCTCAGATGAGAATTTATGGAAAGAGATTATTCATTCCAACGCAGGTCAAATTAAGAAACTATTAATAAATCTACAAAACGGTATTGAAGCAATGATCGATTCTTTAGGCGATCAAGAGAAAATTGCACAGATTATTGCGAAAGGTCGTGAAGGAAAAGCTCTTATTCCTGGAAAGCACGGTGGAATAGCGCGCGAGTACACATATCTGCCAATAGTTATTGATGACAAACCCGGTCAGCTAGCGGCAATATTTAATGAATGTGCCGCTATGTCTGTAAACGTTGAGGATTTAGCAATCGAACATTCACCAGGGCAGTTGAATGCACTTATAACACTTGCATTATCTGATGATGATGCATTGAAATTATCTAACCATCTATCTGCGATCGGATGGAACGTTCATCCGGTTCGAAAATAGAAGTAGGCTCAGTACATGGGCATAGTCGTAGCAATTGATGGCCCGAGTGGCGCAGGTAAATCCAGTACTTCCAAAGCAATAGCAATACGTGCAGGCTGGAACTATTTAGACACAGGTGCGCTTTATCGTGCGGTCACATGGGTAGCTCTTGAAAATAATTGTGTTGAGGCTACCGATATTTTAAAAGCATTGAAGAGTGCTCCGATTCGATTTGTTTCTGATCCAACTGCGCCGGATGTTTTCGCAGGCGATACACAAATAACACACGCAATCCGCGGAACTTCCGTTACTGAAAATGTCAGTCGCATTAGTGCAATGCCTTCGATTCGCGAAGAACTTCTTTCGATACAGCGCAAAGTTATTTCTCAAGCCCCACGCGGTATTGTTGTTGAAGGAAGAGATATCGGAACCGTAGTTGTTCCTGATGCAGCCCTAAAGATTTTTCTAACAGCTGATCTTGATGCGAGAGCTTTTCGACGCGAAGGTGAAATTGACGATAAGTCAGTCGACGTTAAAACATCGCTAGAAAACCGTGATTCTATAGATACTAATCGCACAGTTTCACCCCTGGCGATGGCCTTTGATGCAGTTGAGGTTGACTCAACAAATTTGGATCTTGATGAAACCGTTGAACGTATCTGGGAATTACTTCGCCAGCGTTCTTTACTAGGTCTACCTATTGTCGCAATTCTTGGACGTCCAAATGTTGGCAAGTCAACGTTAATAAATCGTTTTCTAGGCCGCCGTGAAGCAATTGTTGAGGATACACCGGGTGTAACTCGCGACCGCATTCAGTATGAATGCGAATGGGGAGGCCGTCGTTTCATCATTATGGACACTGGTGGTTGGGAAGCAAAACCTGATGGAATATCTGTACAAGTAAGTGCAGGAGCTGAGATTGCAATGCAAGAGGCAGACGTTTTAGCTTTTGTGGTTGATGCACAAGTTGGCGCATTAGATGAAGACGATATTTTGGTTCAACATCTTCGCAAAGCTAAAAAGCCTCTCATTTTAATTGGTAACAAAGTTGATGGAGAACGTGAAGAATCTGAAGCACATGGTTTGTGGTCACTAGGTTTAGGTGAACCTTATTTTGTATCCGCACTACATGGTCGCGGTTCCGGAGATTTGCTTGATCACATTGTCGCCGAACTTCCTGAGGTAGGGGGAGCGCAGACGCAAGATGGGTATCGAAAAGTCGCATTGATTGGCCGACCTAACGTTGGTAAATCTTCTTTACTAAATGCACTAGCTGGTGAAAATCGTTCGATAGTTGATGATGTTGCAGGAACAACTCGCGATCCAGTTGATGAACTCATTGAGTTTGGTGGATCGATCTGGAGATTTATCGACACTGCTGGATTGAAGAAGCGCGCTAACCAAGCATCGGGTACGGATTACTACGCTTCATTGCGCACACAAACAGCGCTGGAACGTTGTGAAGTTGCAGTGGTTGTTCTGGACGCATCCGAACCAATCACTGAACAGGATTTACGCGTTATCACTATGGTGGAAGAAGCCGGCAAGGCCATGGTTATCGTGATGAACAAATGGGATTTAGTAGATGAAGATCGTAGAGATCAGTTGGATCGCGAAATTGATCGCCACCTTGACCAAGTCGAATGGGCACAGCGAGTAAACGTTGCCGCTAAAACCGGCTGGCACCGAGACCGATTAGCACCTGCACTTCGCACAGCCTTAGATAGTTGGGAAAAGCGCGTTCCTACGGCGAAGTTGAACTCATTCCTTGGCGCGCTCATTGGAGCTACGCCTCCACCAGTTCGCGGTGGTAAGCAGCCAAAGGTTTATTACGCCACCCAGGCCGGCATCGCTCCACCTAAATTTGTGGTCTTTTCTAATGGCTGGATTGAGGCCTCATACCGTCGCTTTATTGAACGACGTTTGCGTGAAGAGTTTTCATTTCCTGGCACACCAGTACAAGTTGCGATCCGAGTAAAAGAACGCGAATAAACATGAACTCTTCGCTGCTTTCAATTCCTAATGCTCTAACGTTTTTGCGTTTTCTAGGTATTCCATTATTTATCTATCTCACATTAGACATTCATGCCGATGGTTGGGCAGTCATTGTTCTGGCTATCGGGGGACTTACTGATTATTTCGATGGCAAATTAGCGCGAGATTGGAATCAAACATCTAGATTTGGAGAGTTAGCAGATCCGGCTATCGACCGTCTCTATATTTTGGCAATCTTGATTGTGTTCTTTATCCGTGATGTAACACCAGCGTGGATTATCGTTCTGCTAATTGGCCGTGATGTAGTTTTAGGCATTATCGCCGCTGCAATGAAAGCAAAAGGCCATGCTCCGTTTACGGTTACCTATCTGGGCAAAGCGGCAACTTTTAATCTTATGTACGCCTTTCCTTTTCTGTTATTGGCCAAGAGTGATACCCCTCTGGGCTCGGTCGCATTTGTTTTAGGCTGGAGCTTTGCCATCTGGGGGATTGCCCTCTACATTGCTACAGGTATAAGTTACGGGCGCGAAGGTTTTTCGCAGATAAGAGGATCACGTGTCATCAATTCCTGACAACTTAAAATATACAAAAGAGCATGAGTGGGTAAGTGCAGTCGGAAATCTCTACACAATGGGAATTACTGATTTTGCACAAGGCGCTCTTGGTGACATTGTTTATGTACAACTTCCAAAAGTTGGCGAAGTATTAAAGGCTGGAAGCGTTTGTGGAGAAATCGAATCTACAAAGTCAGTCTCTGAAATTTTCGCAGCCGTTAGCGGAACTGTTACTGAAGTAAACGCGCAACTCTCAGATACGCCAGAAGTGGTTAACAGCGATCCTTATGGAGCTGGGTGGTTAGTGAAAGTGGATGCTTCGACCGAACCATCGGATCTTCTTGACGCGGCTGGATACGCACAAATCACGGCTTGACCAATTCGCCTCACCCCTTTAGTGTCAGCCTCAGGTTGACGGTGAAGGAGGGGAGATCAGTGATGGCAGATGTAGCGCCAAGCGAACTCACCACCACTTTGCACCTAGGTCTTGGCGCGGCAAGTGATTCCCCAGCTGGAGTTCTCGATGAGTTTCTAGCCACTTTGCCTCAAGCAGATCGCAGCGTTATCGAAGAAATAGCACAATCCAAAGACAAAGCAATGTTGGTAGTAAATCGCGGTTCCAATGTAGGAGCCAGGTTCCTCATCACAAGTGCAGGCGTCACTGTTGGTCGTGCATCATCGTCTGATGTGTTCTTAGATGACGTGACGGTATCTCGCACACATGCAAAGATTGAAAAATCTGAAGCAGGATTTTCCATAATCGATAGCGGCTCACTCAATGGTACATACGTCAACAATAATTCAGTAACTGGACAACATTTACTTAACGGAGATCGGATTCAAATTGGCAAGTTCCACCTGCTCTTTGTATCTGGCAGAAAATAATTAGGGGAGTACAACTATGGCTGTTCCTGCTCGCGCGTATCTTAGTATCGGTGAAGTTCTCAACCGACTACGTCCAGATTTTTCAGATATCACAATCTCAAAGATTCGCTTTTTAGAATCCGAGGGATTAATCGAGCCGCAACGAACACCATCGGGTTATCGCAAATTCACTAGCTCAGATTTAGAGCGCTTGCGTTATGTTCTGCTAGCCCAGCGCGATCAGTACCTTCCACTTAAAGTTATTAAGGATAATCTCGATGCAATTGATCGTGGTTTGGTCCCAGCTGCCACTGGTTCCGTAGCTTCTCCTCGACCAAATATTGGACTTGCGACAATAGATGGCGAAATGGCACCAAGTGTCTTTGGTGAGATTTCAGAGATGCGTCTATCGCGTGATGAATTGTTGAAAAACTCTGGGCTAAAAGAGGATCAACTTGTTGAGCTTGAAGGCTATGGTCTTATCGCAGTTCGCGGTCGCCATTACGACGGAGATGCATTAGCCATCGCCAAGGCAGTCACGGAAATGGCTGGGTTTGGAATTGAGGCCAGACATTTACGTTCATTTAAATCAGCAGCAGATCGCGAGATCGGACTTATTGAACAAGTCATCACACCGCTGACCCGTCAAAAGAATGCCGATTCCAAGGCACGCGCCGAAGAAGTTCAAAGTGAAATCGCATCGCTTTCAATCCGACTGCACGCAGCCCTTGTTCGTGGTGGGCTTCATCGCCTTCGTTCGTAATACATGTTGATTTCCATGGAAGTGATCGGCGTTCGAGTCGAGATGCCTTCCAACCAGCCAATTGTTTTGCTCAAAGAGATTGATGGTTCTCGCTTTTTGCCGATTTGGGTTGGGGCAGTGGAAGCAACAGCTATCGCATTCGCCCAACAGGGTGTACAGCCACCGCGACCTTTGACTCATGATCTAGCCATCACCATCATTGAAGATTTGGATGCCACTTTGACTGCGGTACATGTGACCCATATTGATCAGGGCGTCTTTTATGCCAACCTGATCATTCGAGATGGTGCAGGTGCGACACGAACGATCTCTGCCAGACCTTCAGATGCAATCTCCTTGGCGATACGAAGTGCGGCAAATATCTTGGCTAGTTCAGAGCTGCTAGATGAGATAGGCATTGAAATACCTGCTGAAACGGCGCCGGGGGAAGAGAACCAAGAGGTAGAGCGCTTCCGAGAGTTCTTAGAACAGATCAACCCTGAGGACTTCGCGGGCTGAAACCCTCAATCTCAAGTAGAGGTTTCGACCGTGTCGGTCATTGAAGCAGACCCCTGGCTACTCTAGATTTAGGCCACTCCCCAAGAGAAACGAGTTTCCCCGTGACTTCCCAGGAATTAGAGATTGGCTACCGCGGCGCTACAGCCTGCTCGGCCGCTGGTATTACGTATCGCCAGTTAGATTATTGGGCACGGACAGGTTTGGTTGAACCAAGTATTAGAACCGCAAGTGGTTCAGGAACGCAGCGTCTGTATGGCTTTAGAGACATTCTTGTTTTAAAGATTGTTAAGCGTTTACTGGATGCCGGTGTATCACTTCAAAATATTCGTACTGCAGTAGATCATCTGCGCAGTAGGGGAGTAACCGATCTCGAACGGATGACGCTCATGAGTGATGGAGCTTCAATTTATGAGTGTTCTAGCGCCGATGAAATTATCGATTTACTCGCAGGCGGTCAGGGAGTATTTGGAATCGCGGTCGGGAAAGTCTGGCATGAAGTAGAGGGTTCACTCTCTTTGCTGCAAGGTGAAGTAAGTGGCCACACAGTGGGTGTCGAATCTAACGATGAACTTTCGCTTCGACGTAAGAGCAAAGGCGCTTAAAAAGACATATTCTTCACTCATGCGGGCCATTGACGGTCAGTAGCTATGGGTAGGGGTGTTTGTGATGGTTGATTACGACGCGTTTTCACGTCGACACATTGGTCCGTCAGAAGATCAAGCGCAAACAATGTTGATGGAGCTTGGGTACTCATCGATGGAAAAGTTCATCGCCGATGTTGTTCCGCAAAATATTGCTATGACGCAAAGACTAAGCCAAGCATTACCGTACGCCCTCAATGAAGTTGATGTCATTGCAGAGTTGCGTGCACTCGCGGACAAAAATCATGTTTATCGCAATGCAATTGGTACTGGATATTACGGAACGATTACTCCACCAGTAATTCTTCGAAACGTTTTAGAAAATCCAGCGTGGTACACCGCCTACACCCCGTATCAACCCGAAATTTCGCAAGGAAGATTAGAAGCACTCTTTGCATTTCAGACCGCAGTATGTGATTTAACTGCGCTAGCAACCGCAAATGCTTCGATGCTAGACGAGGCAACTGCAGCAGCTGAGGCTATGACGCTGGCCCGTCGGGTTTATAAGGGCAGTGATGATGCAGTATTTTTGATTGATATCAATGTTCATCCTCAGACAATTGCGGTAGTTCAAACACGTGCGAAGCCTCAAAGGATCACAGTTAAAGTGATGGACCTTTCTAAAGTAGCAGATGAGGCTGAAGTTTTTGCAGCTCTAGTTCAGTATCCAAATACTCGCGGTGAGATTATTGATTACAGTGAATTAGCTACATGGATTCATGCCAAGCAAGGCTTATTAATTGCGGCAACCGATTTACTTGCATTGACATTGATTAAGGCGCCAGGGGAGTGGGGGGCTGATATTGCGCTCGGTTCTGCGCAACGTTTCGGTGTGCCAATGGGTTTTGGTGGACCACATGCTGGTTTCATGTCCGTACGTGAGGGTCTTGAACGATCTTTGCCTGGTCGTTTAATCGGACAAAGCTTGGATTCACATGGCAATCCTGCTTTTCGCTTGGCTCTGCAAACGCGTGAACAACATATTCGTCGCGATAAAGCGACCAGCAATATTTGTACAGCACAAGTTCTCCTCGCCGTAATGAGTGCTTTTTATGCAATGTGGCACGGGCCAGCCGGGTTAAAAACAATTGCAACGCGCATTAGTCGCCAAACGCAAGACTTAGCATCTTCAGTAACTGCTGCCGGCCATACCGTAGTTCATACTGCTTATTTCGATACATTAGTTGTTGCGGTTAAGGATGCCTCTGCAATTCATAAGATGGCAGACACGAAGAAGATTAACCTGAAAGTTATTGATGCTAGGCATGTCGGAGTTTCATTGGATGAAACAACAGATGCAAAGATGCTAAAAGATTTGATTGAAATCTTTGGTGGTGGGGTAGCAGGCAAATCTGGAGATTCAATTCCTGGGTTTGCGAACCGCAAATCAACTTATCTGTCTCATCCCATTTTCAACACGATGCGTTCTGAAACTTCGATGCTTCGTTACTTGCGCACGCTTTCTGATCGTGATTTAGCCTTAGATCGCACCATGATTCCTTTGGGTTCATGCACCATGAAGCTCAATGCCACAACAGAAATGGAAGCCGTAACCTGGCCAGAGTTCTCATCACTGCATCCATTTGCACCTGCGCAACAGAGCGCGGGATCGCGCGAATTAATCGCGCAACTCAGTGAATGGTTAATTAAAATTACGGGATATGACGCGGTTTCCTTGCAACCTAACGCTGGTAGCCAAGGTGAATTCGCTGGGTTGTTGGCTATTCGTAACTATCACGATTCACGTGGAGACCAAGGCCGTACCATTTGTCTTATTCCATCATCGGCTCACGGTACAAATGCGGCTAGCGCGGTCATGGCTGGTATGCAAGTTGTCGTTATTGAATGTGATGAGCATGGCAATGTAAGTATTGAAGATTTGAAATCAAAAATAGAAACACATGGACAGTCTTTGGCGGCCATGATGGTGACATATCCTTCTACTCATGGAGTTTTTGAGTCTGCCATAACTGATTTATGCGGACTAGTTCACGATGCAGGTGGTCAGGTTTATGTTGATGGCGCGAATTTAAATGCATTGGTTGGATTGGCACAGCCTGGAAAATTTGGGGCTGATGTTTCCCATCTCAATTTGCATAAAACTTTCTGTATCCCACACGGTGGCGGGGGACCAGGTGTTGGTCCAGTTATTTCGCGCGCACACCTTGCTCCATTTTTACCTAACCATCCACTCGATGCTTCAGCTGGCCCTGCAACAGGACCAGGACCAATCAGTGCAGCGCCATTTGGATCTGCAAGTATCTTGCCAATTTCATGGGCCTACATTCGCATGATGGGCGGGGAGGGGTTAACTCTTGCTACATCTGTAGCGATTTTGTCTGCCAATTACATGGCAGCAAAGTTAAATCCGATGTTTCCGGTTTTATATACTGGAGAAAATGGTCGTGTAGCGCATGAATGTATTTTGGATCTTCGAGACATCACAAAGCACAGCGGAGTAACTGTCGACGATATTGCAAAACGTTTAATGGACTATGGCTTCCATGCACCAACTATGAGTTTTCCGGTTTCTGGAACACTCATGATTGAACCAACCGAGAGTGAAGACATCGCCGAAATCGATCGTTTTATTGCAGCTATGACGGCTATTCATAGCGAAATCATGGAGATCACGGACGGGAAGATTTCCATTGAGGATTCGGCCTTGCGTCATGCACCACACACCATTGAATCGGTGTTATCAGCCGAATGGAATCATTCATATTCGCGAGAAGTTGGTGGCCTTCCATCGGCGCGCCAAGGCCTTGTACGCGGTGAAATAATCGGAATGCAAGGCAAATACTGGCCAACGGTTGGACGAATAGACGGGGCCTACGGGGATAGGAATCTGATTTGTTCCTGTCCGCCCATCTCTGAATTTGCTTAACTTTACATAATGTAACTTATCGGCGGTATCCATACGCTCTACGGGCTATAAGAAAGAGCCACAACAACGTTGCTACTAAGGCCCAATTTCCATACCGATCCCATGGCGAAGGCTGACTTATTAAGTCAACTTTGGCATAGATGTTAGTAGCGACTGCCATTTTCGTTACTTGCTCAATTTTTCCTCGATAATCAATAACTGCTGAATAACCAGTTGTCGACACAGAAAGCACATTTCTTGAATGTTCAATAGCTCGAATTCGGGTAATCGCTAACTGTTGCGCCGATTCGGCCGATTTTCCAAATGTTGCACTATTAGTTTGTACTGCCAAGATATTTGAATTTCTCGCAGCGGTCTCAACTATCTGATCATCAAGTAATTCAAAACAAATTATTGGAGCTATTCGTGCTGCGCCAACCGTGAATACTTTGGAAACATTGCCAGGAGTAAAATCTGATACATCGTCGACAAAAGGCGATATTTTTCTAGCTAATGGGCGCCAAGGAATGTATTCACCGAACGGGGTTAAGTGTTGCTTTGTGTAGACAATTTGCACATCTTTTGTCCATAATATTGATGTATTCAAAACCTGCGCATTTTTCTGGACTATTGCACCAACTATTAGTGGTTTTGTAAAAGTATCGAGAACATTCTTCACTTGCACGTTCGTAAATGGATCAACGTCAACTGCATTCTCTGGCCATAATACAAAATCAACATGTGGATGCTGAACTAAAGCCTTTTTACTCTCTTCTACGTGATTTTTAAATACTTGTGTAGCTCGCGAATTAAAGTCTAAACCAAGGGTTGGTACGTTTCCTTGTATCAGTAAGACTTGAGTATTTCCCGTACTTGGAACATTTACTGGGATAAAAAGAAAAGTGAGCGGTAATAAAACTAAAATTTGGTATCGATGGCGTGAAATCTGAAGGAGAACAAGGGCGATAAGTAAGGTTATTGCCGATAATCCAACGGCTCCCCCGTAACGAGCCAATAATGCATACGGGGCATCAGATTGCGAATATGCCAATCTAGCCCAGCCAAAGCCATTGAATGGAAATCTATTTCGAACTTCTTCTAAAACGATAAAAATCAACGGGTATGAAGCTATCCCCCATCTTTTGACCAGAATAAGTGGCAAGTAAAACAGCGATAACCCTAAAGAAAGGATCACCCAAGGAAGAGCGCCAACATAAATACTGGACCAATGCAAAAGAAGTAGGTTGAAGGTTAAAGCAAATATAGTTACTGAAAGCGCTTTCTTGCCAGATTTGTTCAGGGCATACATGTGCAGCGCTAATGCCAACGGCGCTAGCCACCATTCATTTACGGGCTCAAAGGCGGCGCTGAGAAATGCACCACTTAACGCCGAGAGAAGAAGATTTACCAACCTAGAGCACTGATCAAACGATCAACGCTGGCACCTAATCCATAGCGCTCCTTGAATTGATAAATCGCTGATAAATCAGTTGGTGCTTTAGGCATTGCAAGATCAACCTGTGGCAATGGTGCATTTCTAGCTACCTGGACAACTGTTGGAGCAATCTTTAAGTAATCTGTACCTGCAATAATTTTCTTTGCAAGGGCTGGTGGAAGTGATTCGTGCGCCGCATGTGCTCCAGCTAAGGCTTCATCAACATTAGCAAAAGCATTTGCAATTACTGCTGCACCTTTTTCGCCAATTCCACGCACGCCAGGTAAACCATCGGATGGATCGCCTCTAAACATAGCAAAGAGTGCGTAACGATCTCCCGGGATCCCATACTTGTCTGCAACATACTTACTACCAACCAAATCATGCTGTGAAATACCTTTAGCCAAGTAAACAACTTTGATATCACGCTTATCATCGACCATCTGGAAAAGATCTCGATCACCAGTAACGATACGAATCGGGCCATTTTCTATTTCGGCATATGTGGCCATAACATCATCGGCTTCGTAATCATCTACACCTACTACTGGAATTCTAAAGAGATCAAGCAGGTCCAGAAGAATCGGAATTTGCGGCGTGAGAGTCTCCGGCTCTTCTTCTTCATCGCCCTCTTCTTCCAACCGATTTGCTTTGTAATCGGGAAATAGATCTACTCTCCAACTTGGACGCCAGTCTCCATCTAAACATGCCACTAATCGATTAGGTTTATAGACAGATAACAATCGTGCAGTCATGTCAACGTAGCCGCGAATCGCGTTAACTGGCGTTCCATCTGGCGCGGTTAATGTGTCGGGCATCCCGTAGTAAGCGCGATACCAAAGTGATGCGCTATCTAAAAGCATTAATGTCATAGATCTCCCATGAGAAATGCAACTACTCCCCTGTCAATGCGCTTAGCAGCATCTTTGCATACCGGGCGTAGCTTCTCACTTGCCGAAGCGATTTGATTAAGTAAGTCAGTGAGTTGTTTAGTCGATCGTACAAAATCACCAACGGACATGTCAGTTCCCTTAAGAACATTTTGTAATGAATTCCCATTGGCCCAGCGGTATGAAACCCAGCAAAAACCTGCATCGGGTTGGCGTTGAGTTTTGACCCCGTATTCTGTTTCTAACTCCTCTAACTCAGTCCAGATAGAAATGACATCGGCCAGTGCGCTTGAAACACGAGGACTAGGCATTTTAGGCGCCACATTGTCAGCGTTACGTGATTCAAAGATCATCGTTGACACAACTGAAAGGAGTTCTGGGGCGTTGAGATCATCCAATATTCCACGTCGTATCGACTCAGTTAATAGAAGGTCAGATTCTGCATAAATCTTAGTAAGAATCTTGCCTTGGGTTGTGGGCTTCTCCCCTTCGATATAGCCCAGATGAGTCAGCACCTGACAAATCTGATCAAACGTTTTGGCAATTACGTGTGTTCGACTTTCAACCCTAGTTCGCAAGCCTTCGTTCTCACGATTTAATCGCCCAGCCTTTTCAGTAAAGCGTGCATGATCTTCACGTTGGGCACATGCATGGCAGCTGTGATTTCTCAACCCTTTTCTCAAGTCTGCTAAGTCGCCTTCTAAACGTGCACGTTGACGATTATCAAAGCTCTTTTTGCTATCGCGTTTTGATAAAAGTGTTTCTACTTCCTTTATTTCGCGACGAATTCTCGCGTACTCAAGAAAATCGCCTAGGTGACATACGGCCTGCGAAACTAGTTCTTCTATTGCACTTTCATTCTTGGCAATCTGGCGAGAGAGTCCGACAACCGCGCGATCTGCTTGAAACTGGGCAAATGATGATTCAAGGGAACGTCGTGCTCGCTCTCGACCAAAACGGGCGATGAGGTTTATAGACATGTTATAGGTCGGTGCAAATGATGAACGTAATGGATAGGTACGAGTCGACGCCAAGCCTGCAGCCGATGCAGAATCAACGGTCGGTGACCATTGAATAACTGCGTTACCTTCAATATCGATACCACGTCTGCCTGCGCGCCCAGTTAACTGTGTGTACTCCCCCGGGGTAATCGGAACATGCGACTCCCCGTTATATTTAATAAGTTTTTCTAACACAACAGTGCGTGCTGGCATATTGATGCCGAGAGCAAGGGTCTCAGTTGCAAAGACTGCTTTGATTAATCCTTTTTGAAACAGTTCTTCTACGGCAGATTTAAAGCTAGGAAGTAATCCAGCATGATGTGCAGCTATTCCGCGCTCCAGGGCAGTTAACCAGTCTTGAAAACCTAATACCTCAAGATCTTCCTCGGCAATATTTTGGGTGTATTTAAGCGCAGTAGCGCGAATCTCGGTCCGCTCTTCAGTAGAAGTCAATCGAAGACCTGCATGCAAACATTGCTTAACTGCTGCGTCACAGCCAATTCGTGAAAAAATAAAAGTAATAGCAGGAAGTAAATTTTGTCCCGCAAGCTTTTCTACAATATCTGCCCGAGTTAAACGATCCTCTCGTTCACTGAAACTGCCGCGTCGATTTCTGCTAAATGATGCTTTTCGAACCGCCTCTCGTTCACGCCGCAAAATCTCAGGATTTATTTGCCCTGGCTTTTCAAAAAGATCTAACAGCTTGTTGCCAATCAAAACATGTTGATAAAGCGGGATGGGCCTAATCTCGCTGACGATAACTTGTGTGTTCCCGCGCACTTCGCCTAACCATTCGCCAAATTCTTCGGCATTTGAGACAGTTGCCGAGAGCGAAATAACCTGAACGCTCTCCATTAAGTGGATAAGAACTTCTTCCCAAACTGCCCCGCGGAACTTATCGGCCAGATAGTGAACTTCGTCCATTACTACATAACCCAGGTTAGTCAGGGTGTTTGAGCCCGCGTACAACATGTTTCGAAGTACCTCGGTAGTCATAACTAAGACATCGGCTTCACCGTTAATACTTGTATCACCGGTTAACAGACCAACGCGATCTTCGCCGAACATCGTCACAAACTCGGAATACTTTTGATTAGAAAGCGCCTTAATTGGTGTGGTGTAGAAACATTTCTTACCTAGTTTTAGGGCCAGGTGAGCAGCAAATTCGCCCACAACTGTTTTGCCCGCTCCGGTTGGTGCTGCCACAAGAACTCCACTGCCATCTTCAACCGCGTGGCAGGCCGCCACCTGAAAGGGATCAAATTCAAAGTCAAAACTTTGTATGAAAGCAGTTGTCTCCTTGTACTGTGTACGAACCTTAGCTGCGGCAAATCTTTCGGCCGGTGTTGTCATGGCATCCACGTTGATAGAGCACCAGAAATGCATTCTGCAGAGATCGGAAGTTGTCCAATTCGTTCACCATCGGCATAAGCAACTGCATCTGACGTTATCGATACTTTTTTACTGCGTACTATTTCTACTGCCGGATGGGAGATGTGTGTGCCTTTGAAAACCTTTGGAAACACCTTTATGAATTCCAATTTCGAAATAGGATGCAAGACCATTACATCGAAAAACCCATCCGAAATATCAGCGTGCGGGCAAACCAGCATCCCTCCCCCGTATGAGCGGCCATTAGAGACGGCAATGAGCATAGCTTCGGTAGAAATTGTCCGATCATCTAATGTAATTTCGTAGTGACGCGGTTTAAAACTTGGTAGCTCAATGGCAATGGCTACGTTATATTTCATCGGGCCCTTGGGCCAACTCATTGCATTAGCTCGTTCGTTAACGACGGAATCAAATCCTGTCGATAAAATAGCACCGAACCATTCGCCATCCACAAGACCTAAATCAATACTGCGTGGCGAAGTTGTTAAAACTTTCTCCAGTAATTGATCGATATGCGTGAGAGACCAACCTAATGTTCGAACAAAATCATTACCCGTCCCCGCAGGAATCACGGCTAGTGGAATTTGAGCAGGAACAGTTTTCTGCAAAACCAAATGCAGTAAACCATCGCCACCGACTGCAATTACTCCAGTGCAATCGGGATGTCTATCGAGAAATCTTTGCAATAAATCACCTTGGTCTATTGAATTGCGTCCAATGATAATCTCGTAGGAAATTGCACGTGAATTAAGGTATCCCGCGACGTAGGTGCCTAATCGAGCCCCGTTACCCTGGCCTGAGACTGGATTGATGACTAGGGCCCACATGCGCCGACCCTATCCAACTATTCGTTTATAGGCGCTGGGGCATCAATTGAAGTCGGCCCTGTTGCAATTTTATCTGCCCGTTTATCTCGGCGCTTATCAACTAGCAGGGCAATGCCTCCAGCCATGAAGTAGAGAACTATCAAAGGCACCGCGAGAAGCGACATCGTCAAAGGGTCACCTGTAGGAGTGAAGGCTGCCGTGAATAGAACGATGCAGAAAACCCAAATCCGCCACGGTTTAAGAATCGTTTGCCCGCGCAGAAAGCCAATCAAATTGAAAGTGATCAGGAATATTGGAAGTTCGAAAGCTAAACCAAAAAGCAGAATGATGCGCATAACAAAATCAAGGTAGTCATCGAACTTGACTAGGTTCGATAATGAGTTAGGCGTGAAACCAAAAAGAACCTTGATGGCAACTGGCAATATGAGGTAGCCCAGAGTCGCACCTGCCACAAAAAAGGGCGTGGCTGAGACAAAGAAAAGAATTGAGTTTCGCTTTTCCTTACGGTGTAACCCAGGTGCGATGAAGGCCCACAGTTGATAGAGCCAAAACGGGGCAGAAACTATGACGCCAGTAAGGAGAGCAACCTTGATCTGAAGATTGAGCGGTCCTAGCACTCCATTGATATATAGGGATCCACAATGTGTAGCTCCATTTTTTTGTGCCGCCGCTAAATCACATACAGGCAGCGCCAATTTCGTAATGATTGGGTTGTAGAAATACCAACCGAAGCCAGATGCAAAGAGAATCGCGACGGATGCGCGAACTACTCTCTTACGAAATTCTCGTAAATGATCTAGCAAAGGCATCCGTGCGTCTTTAATAGACGCCATCAGTTCTTACTTATCTGTAGGGGTTTCGCCCTCAGCCTTTTTTTCTTCTGCGGTCATTTCCTTCATTTCGCTCTTGAAAATACGCATCGAGCGACCAAGAGAACGAGCTGAATCAGGCAGACGCTTAGCGCCAAAGAGAACAAGCACAACAATTAGTAGAATCAAAATATGGCTAGGTTCACGTAAAAACATTGCAAACTCCTTGTGGCTAGAAATACCTAAGTGGCAAGGCTACCCCAGGGACTGCAAGAATGGCTAGGCAGTTCAAAGGGCGAGATAACGATTGAGCATCAACTCTGCCTTTTGGGCTATTTCAGCCGCAATTTCAGAAGGTGCCTCCAAAACCGCGCTTCCCGAGCTGGCAAAAATACTGCGAATAATCCATTGCTTGGAAAATGAATGAATCGAAATATTCTCGTTTATCTGTGCGTCTTCTAGGCCAAATCGCTCCTTCATCAAGCGCAATTTAGAAGAGAAAATGATTGATGAAATAAACCCATGAGATGCAACATCATTAACGTCTGATTGCTGGCCCGGATTTTTCTCAAGAATTTCCAAACTCTGTATCCGATCGATCCGGAATACTCTAAAACTAGAAGCCTTGTAGCAATAAGCAAAAAGGTATTCAACTCCTTTATCAATTCGCAACTCTAACGGCTTTATTTCGCGATGAGAGAATTCATCGTTATACAAAGAGTGATAAGCAATAGAAAGTGGCTGCTGCTTTGATATAGCTTCAATTATTTGACCGCGAATCAGACTAGACACAGGGTTGCTAACGTCAAAATTTGCAGGTATCCCAGCTTTCTCGCTTAATCGGATAGCTAATGCATTGATGCGATCAACAAAATCCATATTCTCGCCTATTGAGTCTTTGAGTAGAGATAGACCTAGGAGTAAGGCAACTATCTCTTCCATTCCCAAATTTCTTGGTGCTCTTAGGGTGGGCGCGTTACGAATTGTTACGTAGCCAGAGTCGAATGAGAGATCCATTAATTCCAACGCGGTGTAGCCAGGCAAACCACACATCCATAAAGTGGTGAGATCATCATTCATCACCTTGGTAGTCACATTAAAAGCTGCAGCTAAATCCTTAAGCGAAATGCCCTGATGAGCAGTGATGAAAGGCACCAAGGCTAAAAGCCGTTCCGTGTGAACTATTGGCGCAGGTTTTGCTTTAGCCATGGTTTTTTACCAACAATGTAAGTGATGCTATTACTTGTTTCTGCAGATCAGGAGGTTCAATGACAACGACATCGTCTAGGTGCCAAAGGATTGAATCGAGGAATGAGCTTGCATCAGAGTAGTTGAGCGTTATGCGATCCCACTCCCCTTTATCTGAACTATTAGTTGACATTTTCCGAAGCGCAAAAGCTTTATCTTTACGAATATCCAGAACAGCCACATGTGTTTGCGATGATTCGTTCATTGATGCGAATAGATCAAAATTAGGCGGTATTTCGAAATTGTCCGGCTTGCCGATGTTTTGAATTTCACCAACAACTCTATCCAAGCGGAAAGTTCGCAGTGAATTTTTGGCGCTGTCTAAGCCACCGAAATACCAGTGCCCTGCACGAGATGCCAGTGCATATGGAGAAATTTCCCTACTCTCATGCGCCAAATCAGGTGACAAATAAGTGAATGCGATTCTATTGCGCGTTGTGATTGCTTCCAAAACAGTTGCCAGTTCATCACTAGCCCTGGCCATGCGCGGAGCCAAATGCGGAACTGAATCGATATCCGAATCAATGCCCATCGACTGCAATTTTAAAAGCACAGAATGTGCAACGTCATTTAAGGCTTGCCCTTTCCACGCTTGAGCCGCGAGTGATAACAAAGCAATATCTTCACCAGTGACTGGCCCTAAATCCAAAGAATAGTTTTCGGGTTTTATTCGATACCCGGCTTCATCGTTAAATAGCGGATCCAATCCACCAACTTCAATATCGATACCTAAAGAACGCAGATCATCTTTATCTCGCTCAAACATTCGTTCTACCGAATCTTCGCTGCCTTCATAGCCTTCGATACTTTGAAAAATTTCACTCTTTGTTAAGAATCGTTTTGTCGCCAGAAGGGCAATGGTCAAATTGACCAGCCGCTCACTCTTCCGCGACACCGTATGAGCCCTTAGAAGGTCTGCGTCTGCGGGCTAACACTTCAACTCCAGGTGCCATTCGACGGGTTTGAATCAAAAATCCGGTGTGGCCGATCATTCTTTGTTGTGGGCGGACTGCCAATCCCTCGTGATGCCAGCCGCGCACCAACGTTTCACTGCTCTCTGGTTCTGTAAATCGACCATCTTCCTTAATAGCTTCTGCCGTCGCCGATAACTGCGTTGTCGTTGCAACGTAAGCCATAAATACTCCACCTGGACGCAAGGCTCGTGCAGCAATATCTACGCACTCCCAAGGTGCAAGCATGTCCAAAATAACGCGATCGAACTCACTATCAAAATCTTGATCCTGAAGATCTCCCACTGTTAATTTCCAATTGGTCAGAGAACCTTCAAAATATGCTTCGACATTTGACCGGGCATTATCGGCAAAGTCAGCACGACGTTCGACAGAATGAACTGAACCCTTTTCACCCACAGCTCGCAAAAGCGAAATCGTTAACGCTCCGCTTCCAACACCAGCTTCCAAGGTGCGGGCACCAGGATAAATATCAGCTAATCCAACAATCATTGCTGCATCTTTGGGGTAAACAATCGTTGCCCCACGTGGCATTGTTAAAACATAATCGGCGAGCAGAGGCTTGAAAGCCGTAAATTTCAATCCAGCGGTAGTGCTCACAACTGAACCTTCGGGCATTCCAATCAAATCATCATGTGTGATCCAGCCCTTGTGTGTGTGCCACTCTTTGCCGACAACTATCGTGAAACTGTATAACTTGCCCTTTGGGTCAGTTAACTGAACGCGGTCGCCCGCAGCGAAGATTCCTTGATTCGACACGGGAGCATCTTAGGTCAAATTTTGACGGTAAGTGCGGGTATGTTGCCGTACGTGAGTAACCAACCGCTACGCCTATCTCCCAGTCGTGTCAGCGAATTTGAAAACTGCCCTCAACTCTATAAATATCGTGTCATCGACCAACTGCCACATCCTCCATCATTAGATGCAGAACGCGGAACTCTCGTTCATACAATCTTGCATGATCTTTTTGAAAATCCAGCGGCACAACGAACACCGCAAACTGCAATAGACCTATTGCCTTCACGTTGGCGTGCTCAGATGGAAGCCAAGCCAGAGTTAATGGAAATGGTTACCAATGAAAAAGAATGGCTCGATCGTGCGAGTTCACTGTTGCAGACATACTTCACTTTGGAAGATCCGACAGGTTTTGAGCCAACACACCGGGAGATCCATCTGGAGAACGACCTATCCCCCGAAATTTATCTGCACGGTTATGTAGATCGACTCGACGTCGCACCCACTGGTGAGGTGCGAATCGTTGACTATAAAACAGGAAAAGCACCTAAGCCCGGATGGGAAGAGAAAGCGCTCTTTCAACTTCGGGTCTATGCCTTGTTATATTTCAAGACTCACGCTGTGGTGCCCCGCCTCTTACAATTGATCTATCTAGGAGACGCAAAAACAGTTAAAAGCACACCTACTGTCAGTGATCTAGAATCAACAGAGAAAATCCTACGTCGTATAGCCAAAGACATTGAAGCTTCGGTTGAAAAAGATTACTGGCCATCTAAACCCAGCAGGTTATGCGATTGGTGCTTTTTCAAAAGCATTTGCCCAGCGCACAATAGTTAAATCGCTGAACTGAAATCCTTTTTTAGCTCGGTGAGCTTAAAAAAATTTAGTTGTTCAAGTGATGTAATAGAACGAACTCGCGCCGATTCTTCGACCACAACTAGATGCGGAACCGCGATAAGCCATGCGCCGCTACTGATTGCCGCCTGCACACCTGTTAGGGAATCTTCAAATATCAAGCAGTTTGAGATATCGCTATCGCTTATGGATGCCGCTTTGATATAGGCATCAGGATTGGGCTTTGTGTGCACAACATCATCGCTTGTAATTGAAAATGGAAATAGATTACGGCCGATCTGATCCAAGACCGCATCCACAATGATTCGTGGACTGGCCGAAACTAACCCAGTTTTCACCCCATTTTCTTGTAGATTTATAACGAGTTCTAACGCCCCTGGCATCAATGGCGTATGTTCTTGCATCCGTTGCGATTGAATCTCGATGATTCTCTTAGTGAAATATTCAGGGCTCTGTGCTCGTTTACATTTCTCATACATATATTCACCTACGCGAGTGAGTGGTCCTCCAAGGCAAGCGACCTGGTCCGCAGGCGTCCATGCATACCCGTACTGGGCGGTTAAATTCGTTTCAGAAAGCAACCATTGAGGCTCGGAATCAACCATGAGCCCGTCCATATCGAAGAATACTGCGTCAAAAAAGCTATTCAAGCACTTCTCCCTAAATGTGTGGCATGGCAGATTTGTACAAGATTAGCCTAAGGTTTAACCCTATGGAGATACATCACATCCCAGCGTTAAGAAATCCAATTATGGTCGTGGCCTTTTCTGGATGGAATGATGCGGGAGAAGCAGCAACTGGTGCAATCGAACATCTGCTAGCGGCTTGGCAAAATGAACCCAATGATGTTGTTCCTGAACTTATTGCAGATATTGAATCTGAAGAATTCTACGATTTCCAAGTGAATCGACCTCAAATTTTTATTGATGAATCTCAGATTCGAAATGTAACGTGGCCTACCACAGAGATATTTGGATTAGCTTTACCATCTTTTGAACGAGATCTCATTATCGTTAAAGGTGCTGAACCTTCGATGCGTTGGAAAAGTTTTACTCGCGAACTTCTGGATTTAGCCGATGACCTAGAAGTTGAATTGGTTATCACCCTTGGTTCGCTCATGGCCGATGTTCCTCACACGAGGCCTATTGCTGTTAGTGGTACCGGAGCGCATCCAGAGTTAGCCTCGCGTCTTGGTGTTGAAGTGTCGCGCTATGAAGGCCCTACAGGAATTCTAGGAATTATTGTTGACGGATGTTTACGACGTGGAATAGATGCGATATCACTCTGGGCCGCAATTCCTCACTATGCATCTAGTTCTCCATCACCTAAAGCTACGCTTTCATTGGTGAATGCATTAGAAGATTTCTTAGAAATAGCTATTCCTTCGGCAGATTTACCCGAGGCTGCAGAGGAATGGGAAAAAGATGTGAGTGAAATGGCTAAGGAAGACAGTGATGTTGCCGAGTATGTAAAAGCGTTAGAAGATTCAAAAGATGCCGCCGATTTACCCGATGTTTCTGGAGATTCAATTGCAAAGGAATTTGAGCGATATTTAAGGCGTCGCACAAAAGACTAAAAATCTAATCCCAGCAACGCATCCAATGTGGTTGCCAATGCTTTCGAATCCCCACCGTTGGCCCCTTGAATTGAAAGCTCTGCCCAATCCTCCAGCGCCGCAATGGCAGCCGGCGTATCTAAATCTTGGCTCAAAGCAGTTATAACGGTAGAAATTACATTCTGTGTTTGTCCGACATTTTGCAAAGAAAAGGCTTGACGAATTCTTGCAACACGTTTGATTGCGTCAGTGAGAACCTCATCGCTCCACATGCGGTCGGTACGATAGTGCTGTGAAATTAACGCGAAGCGAATAACCATCGGATCAACACCTTCATTGATCAATTTCGATACAAACACCAAATTGCCCTTGCTCTTACTCATCTTTTCACCATCTAAGCCGATCATGGCACTGTGCACATACGTTGCAGCCAACTCTTTACCCGTAAGAACTCGACCTTGTGATGCACACATTTCATGGTGAGGAAAAATTAAATCACTGCCGCCACCTTGGATATCGATACTTGTCTCTTGTGTATCATCTGGTTCTAAATACTTGAGCGCAATTGCCGTGCATTCAATATGCCAACCAGGCCTTCCAGTTCCATGCACTGAAGGCCAGCCAGGTTCGTTAGGGCGCTGAGCCATCCATACTAAGCAATCGAGTGGGTCAACCTTTCCTTGCAATGTCGGATTACCGCCTCGCTCTGAAAATATCGCGGCCATTTCGTCTTTACTTAAGTGTGAGAGTTTTCCAAATTCCGGGGATGAATAGTTTTTGAAATATAAATCATCTCCAATTGGATATATCGTTCCAGATTCATCAAGGGAAGAAATGGACTCAGTTACTAGATCAATGGCTTCGACTGCCCCTATGTAGTGATTCGGCGGAATTACCCGCAGATTAACCATGTCTGCTCTAAAAAGATCAATCTGAGATGTGGCCAAACTTTGCCAGTCAACATTATCGCGCGTCGCCCGTTCAAGTAATGGGTCATCAATATCGGTAATGTTCTGAACATATTTCACGCTGCTGCCAGTTGCGCGCAGATAGCGATTAATTAAATCAAAAGTTAAATACGTTGCGGCATGACCAAGATGCGTTGCGTCGTAGGGCGTGATTCCACATACGTACATTCGGTACGTGTCTCTTGAGACAACTTCTTCCTTGCGACTTGTTTTGGAGTTAGTAAGAGAAAGCGTTGGCATGTGCCCGTCTAAATCCAAGACAGGAATTACTACATCTGGCCATGATTTCATAGGTAGATAATAGTTATAAACACTCTAGAACGCTGGCCATGGGACTGCTGGCCAATCTGGATTTGGAACTGGCATCTTTTTGGTTTTCAAAAGCTCTTCAATCCGTGCACTAAGTGCGTCTATTTCTATCGCAGTAATGTAGGAAGATAAGTCCAACGATTGACCAATAGAACTGTGCAAAAGGGATAAAGAGGTTTGTTCAGCCTCGTTCAAATCATCGCCGGCCCACTGCCACAACACCGTGCGCAATTTATCTTCCTCGTGGAATGTCACACCGTGGTCACATCCATAGAGCAATCCATCAACTGTTGGTAAAAGATGGCCAATTTTTCGATCCGTATTATTGATGATGGCGTCAAAAAATGCCATCGATCTTAAGTTAGGAACATCTAGTGAAAAATATTCCGCTAAATCTATCGACTCATCGATCTCAATCCATTCTTGAACCATTCCAGGACCATAGGGACCATCGCGCAAGATAGTTAGTGGAACGATGTCTAAGCCCAAAAAATCACTTACTAAATATGCCGCGTATTCGCGATCGGCAAGAGTTCCATCTGGGAAGTCCCACAAAGGACGCTCCCCCGCAACTGGTTTGTAGATGCAGGTCAATTTTTTAGATTCGAACTCCACGGTTGCATACAAAGTTGCATTTGACGCATCAACTAGTCGACCCGTAACGGTTAAATCTCCATACATGAGTATGGATTTATTAGCGTCTGTAGCCATTTGCCCTTGGACACAGATGTCCACGCGGATCGATTGGGATTGCGCAGAATGGACAAGGAAGTCGACCAGCATTTACAACAGCCAGAGTCCTAGTTACAAATGCTTTGGCCTGACTGAGGGCTAGATACATCGTAATCTCAGCTTCATCTTCTTCCAGTTCTATTTCTTTTATTGCAAAGAGTTCTAGACAGACTTTCTTTGTGGATTCATCAAAGGCGATCGATATGGCACCAACCGTGAAATCTGCATCTATAGGTTGCTCCAATGGTGCATCATCGCGGACGCTACGTTCTATAACTGTCGCGATGTCCTCTTTAACTATTTGCCGCAACAAAATCTCTAGCCTTTGAGCTAACGTCGCTGCTTGCGATTTTTCAAGCGTTGCGCTGAGAAGACGATTTGCAGCGCGTATTTGTAAATAGAACTCACGTTCACCTGGTTCACCTACCGTGCCACATATGAATCTATCGACGTCACTAAATTCATATGTCATTTACCTGATCCACCGCCCAGCAAATTCTTTCGACGATTCGGAGCTTTCAAAATCTCACTTAGTTCAGTACGAGTATCATTGAGCATCAATATGCGAGCTTTGTTCGATGAATAATCCAAGATCGTAACCGACGCTGGATCAATGACAATACGTTGAAAATCATCAAGATGCATGCCAAGTGCACTGGCGACGATTGCCTTAATTACGTCACCGTGACTAACAAGTACCGCGGCACCTTTGCCTTTTGAAGAAACTGAGTCGTGCACACTGGACATAGCGCGTTGTTGCATGTGCGCCAAGCCTTCGCCTGAAGGAAAATACATTGCGCTGGGGTTATTTTGCACAGTTTTCCATAATTTGTGGGTGGATAGTGCAGCTAGTTTTTTGCCGCTCCAACTTCCATAGTCCACTTCATTAAGATTTTCATCGATTATAAAAGAATTTTTTGAAGACAAGTTCGCCATTTTTAGCCAAGGCGCAATTGTTTCCTGGCATCGTCCCATGGGACTTACCCGCAGTTGCTTAACAGGAAAAGTTCCCAGACGCTTAGCAAGTTGAAGAGATTGTTCGACGCCCTTTTCCGAAAGCTTCACATTAGGCAAGCGGCCAGAGAGAATGCCTTTAGCGTTGGCTTGTGAATGGGCATGTCGAATCAAAACTAAATGCATGACACAAAGGCTATCGCAGGTTTTGCCCACATGACTTGCTAGGGTCTCACCATGCAGATGCGCAGAGCTGGAAACAGTGGACTAACACTCTCACGCCTTGGCCTTGGCACGATGACATGGGGTCGAGATACCGATGAGCATGAGGCCGCAGATCAATGTCGTGCCTTCATTGATATTGGTGGAAACTTTATAGATACCGCTGCAACATATGGTGATGGCGATAGTGAACGCGTTATTGGCGGACTTATCGGAACGTTATTCGCGAGAGATGAAGTTGTTATCGCCACTAAGGCGGGTATCACCTTCCCCGACGGTATGCGCAGCGTTGATAATTCTCGTCATGCGCTGATTGCAGAGCTAGATCGTTCATTAGCCAGATTAGGTACAGATTTCGTAGATATCTGGCAAATCCATATGTGGGATCCAAGTACACCTATTGATGACACATTGTCGGCACTCGATTACGCCTACAGTTCTGGACGTGCACGATACGTTGGTGTTTCGAATTTCAATGGATGGCAGCTAGCAATGTCTGCCACTAAACAGAGTACGAATTCTGCAAAGGCGCCTTTAACAACAATTCAAAGTGAATATTCACTGCTCAACCGAGATGCTGAATTGGAAATCTTAGACAGCGCCCAAGCGTGCGGTGTTGGTTTTCTAGCATGGGCTCCTTTAGCGCGCGGAGTACTCACTGGAAAATATCGCAATGGTGTTCCAAGTGATTCACGTGGTGCTGCTCCACATTTTGCTAAAGATATTGCGCCATATCTTGATGCGCGTAGTAGTCGTATTGTCGAAGCCGTCTGTGTTGCAGCCAGTGGTTTGGGTTACTCACCACTTGAAGTTGCATTGTCATGGGTAAGAGATGCACCTGGCGTAACAAGCACAATTATTGGGGCGCGCACCGGGGCGCAACTGCGCGGCGTTCTTCAAGCTGAAGAAATCAACTTGCCAGAGATTGTTAGAAGCGCCCTCAATGACGTAAGTCTTTAGGCGTGTTCTAAGAAGTCTTTAAGAACTCGAACTCCGAAAGTTAAACCTTCAAGAGGTACTCGCTCGTCCACTCCATGAAAGAGCGCCATGAAATCGAAATCTGCCGCTAATTTCAATGGTGAAAATCCATAACCAATAATTCCCAACTCAGCCAAAGCTTTGTTGTCAGTTCCGCCACTCATAACGTATGGGACTGGAATTCCTTCAGGATCTTCAGCCAAAATTGCTGAACACATTGCATCAACTAGATCGCCTTCGAACGGAACTTCTAAAGCCTTATCCGTGGTAATTGTTTCAATCGCTATATCTGGACCGATGAGCGACCTGATTGTTTCGTTGAGTTCATTTTCGAAACCTGGAATAAAGCGACCATCTACAACCGCTGATGCTGATCCAGGAATCACATTTGCTTTATACCCTGCTTCAAGCATTGTGGGGTTAGCGGTGTTCTGCAATGTTGCCCCCACCATACGCGCTGCAAAACCTAATTCACTGAGTAAGGGAGTGAGATCCTTTTCGTTGTACTCCTTGCCGGTTTCTGCAGCCACCTTTTTAAAGAAAGCTTTCACAGTACTGCTATAGCGTTGTGGCCACTGGTGGTTACCGATTTTTGCTATTGCTTCACTTAAACGTGTTAATGCATTTTCGTTATTGGTTACAGAACCATGACCAGCACGACCATGTGCCGTTAATTTCATCCAATGAATTCCCTTTTCGGCGGTTTCAATGAGGTAAAGACGTTTACCCCCGGCCACTGTTACTGAAAAACCACCAACTTCTGAAACAGCTTCTGTGCAGCCGGCGAAAACTTCAGGATGTTTTTCTACCATCCAATGCGAACCAAAAATACTTCCAGCTTCTTCGTCGGCAAAAAAGACCAACACAATGTCACGGGTTGGCACATAACCAGTACGCGCCCAATCGCGAACAGTTGCCAACATCATGGCATCCATGTTTTTCATGTCGACCGCGCCGCGACCCCAAATCATCTCGTCACGAATTTCTCCTGAAAAAGGATCGCAAGACCAGTCATCTGCATTCGCTGGAACGACATCTAAGTGGCCATGGAGTACCAATCCTGGACGAGAAGAATCACTGCCTTTTATTCGCGCAACAACATTGCATCGACCGGGCGCAGATTCATACATTTTCGACTCAATACCAACTTCAGTCAGCAACTTCATAACGTGTTGCGCAACATCCTTTTCATCGCCTTTACCATCACCGTAATTCACTGAAGGGATGCGGATTAACTCTTGGCAAATACGGATTACGTCATTCTCGATTTCACTGCGTGATGTTGTAGTCATTTCGCCATTCTCTCACCCAATTGCTATCCTTTCCCAGCACTTAGTCCGGGTGGCGGAATTGGCAGACGCGCTAGCTTGAGGTGTTAGTTCCCGTAAGGGATTAGGGGTTCAAGTCCCCTCTCGGACACATTAGTTAGGATGGCCATATGGACATTGGTGAGGCCCTTGCACTCATTCGCCCTATTCCGGACTATCCGAAGCCAGGTATTTTATTTCAAGACATAACTCCGTTGTTGGCCGATGGTGCAGCATTTAATGCCGTCAATCAACACCTGGCAACTTATGTAAATAAGCAACAACTAATCGCAGGTATAGAAGCCCGCGGATTTATCTTCGCCGCAGCTATAGCGAGCAGCACTGGAAATGGTTTCATACCAATCCGCAAAGCAGGCAAACTCCCCTATCAAGTTTTCTCTCAAAACTACGGCCTGGAATACGGATCCGACATTTTGGAGATCCACGTCGACGCAATTGGTTCACATTCGGACGTGCTTCTCATCGATGATGTTTTAGCAACCGGTGGAACTGTCGAGGCCGCGATTGAACTTATCACGCGCGCAGGAGGAAAAGTTGATCACGTAATCACTCTTCTAGAAATCCAAGCATTGAATGGTCGTCAACGTCTTCTTGACAAATTTCCACACATTCGTGTTACGTCGTTGATAGTTTATTGATTCGTGCGAATTCCACAAATTCAAGGACTCCGTGCCCTCGCGGCAATTCTGGTCACCTTCTTTCATGCCCGTTTGGTACCTGGTGGATTTATCGGCGTCGATATTTTCTATGTAATTTCAGGTTATCTCATTACCGGCCTTATTTTACGAGAGATTGAAAAGACAGGACGGCTGGACCTAAAGAGCTTCTATCAGCGACGAATCAAACGGCTGTTGCCGACATCTGTTTTTGTTCTATTCATTACTGCAATTTTGGGTTGGTTGTTATTGCCTGCAATTAATCGAGATTCTTTAGGAAGAGATCTTTTCGCTGCGGCTACCTATATCTCTAACTATCTATTTGCTTGGTGGCAAAACGATTATCAGAACTTAAATGCAACTCCTTCACCATTCATTCACTACTGGTCATTGGCCGTAGAAGAACAGTTCTACCTAATTTGGCCTGTTTTCATTCTTGTACTGGCCAAGTATGGTAAGAAAATAGTTCTGCTTGGTATTTCAATCACCACTTTCCTGTCATTACTTTTCTCCATGTATTTGACTCAAGCAGCACCCATCTGGGCGTTCTATTCATTACCTACTCGCGCCTGGGAATTAGGTTTCGGAGCTTTGCTGCTTTTCATTCCACAACAACGAATAAGAATTCGCGTTTTACCGTGGATAGCATTTATCGGTATCGCATTCTCTTCACTCAATTTTGATGAGAACACTGCATTCCCGGGTAAAAATGCTTTGTTACCAGTATTGGCAACAGCGATACTCATAGCAACCATTTCGTATTGGCCGCCTATTTTCAACCACTTATCAAATTCTCGGGTAAGTCAGTGGCTAGGAGGCATTTCATATCCTTTGTATTTGTGGCACTGGCCTGCACTGGTTTTGCCAAGCACGGCATTAGGTCGACCACTCAGATTGTATGAACGTGGACTCTGCATTCTATTAACGATCATTTTGGCCCATTTTACGAGCAAGTACATTGAAGAACCGATTCGCCACAAAAAATTGTCAATTAAGGTTGTTTACACAGGCGCCGTTTTCACAACTGTCGCTTCACTACTTGCCGGAATCGCAATTGCATCTTCGGCTTCTTCAATGATTTCTACTCGTGGAGATAAAAGTTACACCTTTGACTTAGTTAAGGTCATGGAAAAGCCTGCAGTTTATGGAGATGGTTGCCATGTAAATTATGGAGAAACTAAATCCGGATATTGCACCTATGGTGATACGAAATCTTCTCAAACAATTGTTCTCTACGGAGATTCTCATGCGGCGCAATGGTTTCCTGTTCTAGAGAAATTGGCACTGCAGCACGGCCTAAAACTTGTATCGTTAACAAAATCAGCATGTCCCGCAGTAGAAGTTTTACGTCCAGATCAAGGCGCGTTCAAAATGGTGCACTGTGCGAAATGGCGCCAGAATTCAATCGCCCGAATTCAAAAAATACATCCTGTAGCTGTCATAACAAGTAGTTTTCAATATTTCACTCCACCATCTGGCTATCCCGATCGCAATAAATGGTGGAAAGCGGGGCAGGTCAAACTTTTAAGAGAATTGAATGGAAGTAGTTCAAGAATTATTTATATTAGTGATACCCCACATCCCCTGCGAGATATTCCGAGTTGTCTTGCTTCTAGGAACTCTCATGCGTGCGACTCAACACAAAAAACACCGGTCAAGGTACTTCCAGGTTTCCAACTCATCGACCCAACACCGTGGCTATGTACTACATACTGCCCAGCAATCGTCAACGGAATAGTGGCCTATCGTGACGCTTCCCATATCAGTGTTGCTACTTCCATGGACCTATATGCAAAAATTGAAGCAGCTTTGACAGCGAAGGGGTTGTTTTCCTGACTCTATGGCAGGATGCGTGCCATGGCTGAACTGATCTATTACTGCGGAACGATGGATAGTGGAAAATCCACACTCGCGTTGCAAACCGCCCACAATCATCAAAGCCGTGGTCGCACAGGTCTAATTTTTACCAATAAAGATCGTGCGGGCAAAGGAATTATTTCCTCGCGTTTAGGTTTATCTAGTCCAGCGATCGAAGTTGTTCCCTCGATTGATTTACACAAATATGTTGTCGATGCATTGTCTTCAGGTGATCGTATTGATTACATAATTTGCGATGAAGCCCAATTTTATGAACGTGAACAAATTGAACAGTTGGCTAGAATCGTCGATGGGCTCGGAATCGATGTCTACGCCTTTGGAATTCTGAGCGATTTCCGCACCACCTTGTTTCCTGGCTCTGCCCGACTTGTTGAGTTAGCCGATCGCGTTAATACATTACAAGTCGAAGCTTTGTGCTGGTGTGGCTCACGAGCTACACATAATGCTCGAACGATTGGCGGAGTTATGGTGGTCGAAGGAGAGCAGGTGGTTGTAGGAGATGTTTCTGCTGGAAATGAAATAGGCTACGAAGTTTTGTGCCGTCGCCACCATATGCGCCAAGTTACAGCGCGCGCATCTCGCGCTGGTCACGTATCATCACAACCTCTACCTTTTAAGGAGTAATGAAATGAAAGCACGTGGATTGGCTGCACTGAGCGCAAAAGCTGCACTAACACCCTTTGAATTTGAACGCCGAGACCTGGGTGCACATGACGTCGCTCTAGATATCTCCTACGCGGGTATTTGCCACTCCGATATTCATCAGGCTCGCGAAGAGTGGGGACCAGCTTTATTTCCGATGGTTCCTGGTCACGAAATCGCTGGAATAGTTTCATCTGTTGGTTCTTCTGTCACAAAATTCAAAGTTGGCGATCGAATTGGTGTTGGCGTATTTATTGACTCATGCCGAACATGTGCCAGTTGCCTTGCAGGTCTACAGCAATACTGCCAAGAAGGAATGACCGGCACTTACAACACTTTCGAGCGAGATGGAAAGACAATCGCTTTTGGTGGTTACTCAAACATTTTCGTTATCAACGAGGATTACGCAGTCCACATTCCGGCAAACTTAGCTCTTGATGGCGTAGCTCCACTTCTATGCGCCGGCATAACTTTGTACTCTCCACTTCGTAAATGGAATGTCACTAAAGGTTCAAAAGTTGCAGTCATGGGCCTTGGGGGCCTTGGACACATGGGCGTTAAGTTTGCCGCAGCGATGGGAGCGGAGGTCACTGTTCTTTCACATTCAGCTTCAAAGAAGGCTGATGCATTAGGTATGGGTGCTACACATTTTGTTGACACAAGTGTTCCAGGTGCTTTGAAGCCACTGACTAAAACCTTTGATTTAATTCTCAATACCGTTAGCGCTTTTCTAGATATCAATGAGTATCTCGAACTACTTAAATTAGATGCCACCCTTGTTGTCATTGGACTTCCAGGTAAGCCATACGAAGTTAACGCTGGCTCATTGCTAAATGGTCGTCGACGTATGGCAGGTTCAATGATTGGTGGAATTCCAGAGATGCAAGAAATGCTTGATTTCTGCGGCGAGCACTCAATTCTCAGTAATGTAGAAGTTATTGATGCATCGTATGCTGACGAAGCATATGAGCGAACAATTGCCAGCGATGTGAAGTATCGCTTCGTAATTGATGCTTCTACTTTCTAGTTAAAAGAATGCACCAACATCGCTAATAGCGGTGCAACCGCAAGTGCTGGTAATAAGTTTCCAACTGCAATCTGCTTAAAATTGAGCAAACGCATACCTATACCAAGAAGTAACACTCCGCCAACAACGGTCATTGCATCGACTTGATATCCCTGGAGAATTTCGCCAAGCCCAAGACCTATTAGCGTCCAAAAACCCTGATACAACGCAACAGGTAGTGCAGCTACTGCTACTCCCCAACCAAGGGATGAAGCGAAAGCCATAGCAGCAAAAAAATCAAGCGAACTCTTTAAAACTAACTGATCTATTCCATTAGACATGCCATCGCTAATACTTCCCAAAATTGCTAACGGTCCTATTGCGAAAAGAAGTGATGCAGTTACAAAGCCTTCAACAAAAGGACTCTCTTTGGAAGCTCTAAATCGTTGACGTAGATTTTCACCTAAGCGATCTAAGCGATCCTCAAGTTGCAACGCTGAACCAATGAGACCACCGATTAAGAGTGAGCCGAGAACTACTAGCAAAGTCCACCCTTGAGGCAATGAAGTGATGTAGCGCTGTGACCACATTGGTATGAGTGCCGAAGCTGCGCCCAATAGAGTTGCAAGTCCCAACACATCGGTTAAAAGAGTGCGAACTTTTGCGCTAAGTCGGTGTCCAATCAAGATTCCAAGGCTGGCGCCGGCAATGATCGCAATAATGTTAATTACTGTGCCAATTCCTGGAAACATTGTTAAACAATAGCCTGTATCTAAGGTGTCGCCTGCGTTAGACTCCCCCGATGTCGTCTAACGCCTTTATGGAATTTCTTCGCCCACATAGAACCGTTCCCATCACCCCATGGACCGGAAAGTCAAAATGGGATCTATCGTTCAAGCGCGTAGTTATTCTGTTCTTCGGTCTTTTTATATTTGGTATTGGTGATTCACTCGTAATTCAAAGTGATATCGGTAATGGTCCATGGTCTGTACTTGCACAAGGAATTTCACGACACTTAAATATCACCATGGGCTGGTCCACACTTGGTATCAGCACAGTTGTTTTGTTGGCGTGGATTCCACTTCGCGAAAAACCTGGCTTCGGAACGATTTCTAACATTCTTATTATCGCCTTAGCTATAGAAATCGGTGTTACATATATCCCGTTACAAAATAACTACTTCTTTGGAATCCTCTACACACTCCTAGGTATTGCAATGGTGGGGTTGGCCTCGGCTCTCTACATCACCTGTGGCTTGGGTCCTGGGCCCAGAGACGGCTTGATGACTGGTTTGCACTTCAAGACCGGTATTCGGGTAGGACGCGTCCGCATGGCAATCGAGGGCACCGTTTTCCTCCTAGGCTGGCTCTTAGGAGGCACCGTAGGTCTAGGAACTCTCCTATTTGCAGGCTTGATCGGCCAATCTATTGCCATGGCCCTTGGTGTCGTGTCGCGTTTTACGAGCAAGTAACAACTAATCTAAAACCATTCCCTCGGCGTGCATTGGCCGTTTCTTGATGCACGGGGTCGCAAACACCCCCGTTAACAAAATTAGAAAGGCGTCATCCATGCTGGATTCATTCTTTAAAATCTCAGAACGAGGCTCCACTGTAGGCCGGGAAGTTCGTGGCGGACTTGTCACATTCTTCACAATGGCATACATCATCGCATTGAACCCATTGATCATCGGTGGTGCAGTCGATGCAGATAAAAAATTCCTAGGTGGATTTACCGCCTTCGGTCAAAACCTTCCACTGATTGCCGCTGCAACTGCATTAGTTGCCGGTATTTTGACAATCTTGATGGGACTTGTCGGTAATTTCCCATTAGCAATTGCTACAGGTCTTGGACTCAATACATTCGTTGCATATGGCATCGCTTCGAAGATGACATGGGCTGATGCAATGGGACTTGTTGTTCTAGAAGGCTTGATCATCACAGTTCTAGTTCTAACCGGATTTAGAACAGCGGTCTTCAAGGCTGTTCCTCAGCAACTCAAGTACGCGATCTCAGTTGGAATCGGTCTTTTCATTGCATTGATCGGTCTAGTTGATGCAGGTTTTGTGCGCCGCACTGGAACAGGTCCAGTACCTGTGCAACTCGGTGATGGTGGAAACCTTGTCGGATGGCCAATTGTGGTCTTCATCTTTGGTCTCATTCTCATTGTTACTTTGATGGTACGCAAAACTAAGGGAGCAATCCTTATTGGAATCGTAGGAGCGACAGTTCTTGCAATCATCCTTGAGAGCGCCTTCAAGATTGGTCCAAGCTTCATCTCTCCAACAGAGAGCAATCCAAAAGGATGGGGACTAAACATTCCTGCTCTTCCAGATTCAATTGCCTCGACACCTGATTTCTCACTTTTGGGTCAATTCAACCTTCTAGGTTCATTTAGCAAGATTTCATTTGTCTCTGCTGTCCTCTTGGTTTTCACTCTCCTACTCTCTGACTTCTTTGACACTGTAGGAACAGTTACGGCCATTGGTCACGAAGCGGGTCTGATCGACAAGGATGGCAATGTGCCAAACAACGATCGCATTTTGCTAGTTGACTCGATTGCAGCAGCCGCAGGTGGAGCTGCAGGCATTTCTTCAAATACTTCTTACATTGAATCTGCATCTGGTGTAGGTGAAGGTGCTCGCACAGGTTTTGCATCAGTTATCACTGGTATTTGCTTCTTGCTAGCAACATTCTTATCACCACTGGTTGCAATCATTCCTTACGAAGCAGCTACTCCAGCGCTGGTCATCGTAGGTTTCTTGATGATGACGCAAGTCAAGGATATTGACTGGACTGATTTGGGAATTGCAATTCCTGCCTTCCTAACAATCATCTTGATGCCATTCACTTACAGCATTTCAGTAGGTATCGGTGCTGGTTTCGTTTCACACGTACTTATTCGTGCAGTGCAAGGACGCCGTAAAGACGTTCATCCGCTGCTCTGGTTGGTGGCAGTGCTCTTCGTGATTTATTTCATGAGTTCACCGATAACAGCTTGGATAGGTTAATTTAGAAAATAGTTTATGACGAAAGCCCTGGAGAGAAATCTTCAGGGCTTTCGTCATTACCAAACAATGTGTGACTTCCCCTGTCCCTGGAGAATTGCATTTACCTGAGTAAAGGGTTTGGATCCAAAAAAGCCCCGATAAGCCGACAATGGACTTGGGTGCGCTGAGTTAACTATTAATTCTTTCTTGAAATATTGCGCAAGTTCAAAAGCCTTATTGCCCCAAAAAATACCAACTACATCTAGTTGCCCCAGTATCTGCGCAGTAGCTTGCGTAAATTCTTCCCAACCTATCCCCTGATGAGCAAGAGAAGTTCCAGGTTCGGTAGTCAAAATTCTGTTGAGTAGAAATACGCCTTGATCTACCCATCGCGTTAGATCCCCATTTTCAGACAAAGGGTTTCCACAATCACTAGCCACTTCTTTGAAAATGTTTCGCAAAGAAGCCGGAACTGCGCTTGTGGATGGTACAGAAAATGCGATGCCTTGTGCATTACCTGCCGTGGGGTAAGGATCTTGCCCAAAAATTACGACTTTAATTTTCGAGGGTGCAAGATGGTAGGCGGCCAAAATTCTATTTTGTTCTGGTGCGATGTTATCTAAATTGATTTTACTTTCTATCTCATCCAAAAGAACTCTCTGGCTTGTTAGTAGTACTTGCCACTCTGGGTGAAGTTGATCAAATAACGGCATGGTAATTATTGATATGAACGGGCAAAAAAGCGACCGCCATCTTGTGTAACTGAAATTTTCTCGTCAAATATTGCCGAAATATGCTCAGAAGTAATAACTGAACTAACCGGACCTGATACTGCAATTACCCCGTCTTTGAGCAGCAAGGCATGTGTCGTCCCCAGTGGAATTTCCTCAATATGGTGAGTAACCAAAATTGTGGCGGGCGAAGTCGGGTCGGACGAGAAGTTTGCAAAGCGTCGTAGTAAATCTTCTCTGCCGCCAACATCTAAACCACCTGCCGGTTCATCGAGCAATAGAAGTTCTGGATCGGCCATTAGTGCACGAGCTATTTGAGTGCGCTTCTTTTCACCTTCGCTCAAAGTTCCGTAGGTGCGATCTGCAAGTTCGCGCACTCCGAATGTGGTGAGTAAAGCAATCGCACGTGATTCATCCCAAAGATCGTAATCTTCGTTCCATCTACCCAAAATGGCGTATGCCGCAGTTAGAACAACGTCTCTTACTGTTTCATTAAATGGAATATCCTCTGCAATCGGTGCACCGCAGATTCCTATCCGTGTCCGCAGTTCAAAGAGATCTACGCGGCCCATTTGCTTGCCTAGGACAGAAACGCTTCCTTTAGTGGGGAAAATCTTGGTGGCCAATATTTGTAGCAACGTTGATTTACCTGCCCCATTAGGACCCAAAATCACCCAGCGTTCGCCCGAGGAGATTTGGAAGTTTATTGGACCCAGAATAATCTTCTCACCGCGACGTACCGAAACGTCGTGAAGCTCTAGTACAGGTGAGGTAGTCATAGAGCAAAAAGATAGTGGTTAGTTGCACTTCTTACACGAATTAATGGCGATTAAGTGATGTGATTTTAAGATAATCTACGTCCATCATGAGTAGTCAAGGCGATACCGAGCAATTTACGGGCCTCATTCTGCTCAGCG